>Ga0315315_10003997_pt1 | contig 13618 bp, 13 predicted proteins | sample M140m3416metaG_FD_203699 | JGI IMG/M metagenome (GOLD analysis project Ga0315315, IMG submission 203699) | Ammonia-oxidizing marine archaeal communities from Monterey Bay, California, United States - M1 40m 3416 | ecosystem: Environmental > Aquatic > Marine > Intertidal zone | place: USA...
AGAAAAGTATAATTTCAAAATTGGAAGATTAAAAACAGGGACACCTCCTAGATTAGATTCTAGAACAATTAATTTTGAAAATTTGGAAAAACAGTTTGCCGATGAAGACCCATATTTTTTTTCTTTTCTGACCAAAAAAAATTTAAACAAACAAGTGTCTTGTTCCATGACATATACTAACGATAGAGTTCATAAAATAATCGAAAATAATTTATCTAAAAGTGCAATGTATTCCGGAAGCATACAAGGTGTTGGTCCTAGATATTGTCCCTCTATTGAGGACAAAATAGTAAAATTCGCTGATAAGACAAGACATCAAATATTTCTAGAGCCTGAGGGTCTAAATGATCATACGATTTACCCTAATGGCATATCTACATCTCTACCTGAAGTTGTGCAATATGAAATACTCAACAATATCAGTGGTTTAGAGAATGTAAAAGTAATTAGACCAGGATATGCTATAGAATACGACTATATTGATCCAAGAGAGCTCTTTTTAACACTGGAGACAAAAAAAATAAAAAATCTTTATCTTGCTGGTCAAATTAATGGAACTACAGGTTATGAGGAAGCAGCTGCTCAAGGCCTTATAGCGGGAATTAATGCTGCCCTATCTTTAAAGAATATGGAACCTTTTATTTTAGATAGATCAGATGCTTACATTGGCGTTATGATAGATGACTTAGTTACCAAAGGTGTTGCTGAGCCTTATAGAATGTTTACATCTCGAGCAGAATATAGACTAAGTCTTAGGTCAGATAATGCAGACTTAAGGCTTACCCATAAAGGAATAAAAATTGGTTTAATAGCAGAAAATAGAAAGCAACTTTTTGAGGACAAATTTAACAAATTAAGCAAAATATCTCTTCAAATGTCAAATTTAAACATTTCACCCTCTAAGGCAGATAAATTTGGAATAAAAATAGCGAAAGACGGTGTTTTTAGATCAGCAGAGGAAATTCTTACCCAAAAAAGTGTTAATATGATAAAAATTAGGAATATTTGGCCTGAAATCGCTGATTATGGGAATGAAATTGATGAGCAGATTGAGATTAACTCTCATTACAGAGGATATTTAAAGAAACAAAAGGCCGATATTTTAGCTTTTAAACGAGATGAGAATTTAACAATACCAGATAATATTGATTATGATCAATTTTCAGGCCTATCTAATGAAGTAAAAGCAAAATTCAAAGAAATAAGGCCTAAAACTATGGGTCAGGCCTTAAGAATCGATGGAATAACACCTGCAGCCGTATATATTTTGTTGTCACACGTTAAAAGAAAGTCTATTAAGCATATAGCTTAATGGATAACTTAATTTTAAATTCTTATTCCAAAATTTCCAATTTGAATGTTTCACGTGAAACTTGTAATGAGCTTGAGAGCTTAATTACGATGATACAGGAAAAAAATCAGAAAATTAACATTATAAGTAAAAAAATGTTTGAAAAAGAGGCAATAAGAGAGCGCCATATAATAGACTCTGCACAAATTGCTGATTTTGTTGATTTAAATTACAATACAACCTCAGATTTAGGTACAGGGGGAGGAATGCCTGGATTAATAGTGGCTATAGTGATGAAAAAAATTAAAAATGACATGAAAGTAAACCTTTATGAAAAAAGTTACCACAAATGTGTTTTCCTGAGAGAAGTTTCAAAAAAATTAAATTTAAATACAGAAATAATTCAGAAAGATATTTTTTCACTTAAAAATATTGAAACAGGAACAATTATGTCTAGGGCGTTTAAGCCAATGCCAGTCATTTTAAACTTGGTTAATGAAAATTTTAAAAAATATAAAAATATTATTTTTTTTATGGGAAGTAGTGGAAGAAAAATTCTTAATGAAACACTTCAAGAGTGGGATTTAGATTATGAAGAAAAAAAAAGTTTAACAAGTGACGACTCATTTATATTAAATATTAAAAAAATTAAAAAAAAAGTTTCATGAAAATTATTTCAATTATAAATCAAAAGGGTGGGGTTGGAAAAACAACAACTGTAATTAATCTAGCGTCCGCATTATCCCAACTTGGAAAAAAAATTTTAGTAATCGATCTAGATCCTCAAGGGAATGCTACTACAGGACTGGGATTATCCAACACCTCTCAATCTGATCAGACAATTTATGGAATTCTTAATGGTACAATGTCAATTTCAAACGTAATTAAAAAAACAGAGTTTCAAAATCTCGATTTAATATCATCCAATGTAGATCTATCTGGATTGGAGGTTGAGACCGCTGGTGATAGTGATAGAGCCTTTATTCTAAAGGCCAAATTAACCTCGTATTTAAACGATTCTAGAGGATTATATGATTATATACTTATAGACTGTCCTCCCTCTTTAAGCTTATTAACAGTGATGGCCTTAGTATCATCTAATTCATTGCTTGTGCCACTCCAAACGGAATTTTTTGCTTTAGAGGGACTTACACAGCTAATGAAGACTATTGAGAGAATTAAAGTCAATTTAAATCCTGAATTAGAAATTCAGGGCATACTTTTAACTATGTATGATCGAAGAAACAAACTTTCATCCCAGGTTGAACAAGAAGCCAGAAACTATTTTAAGGATAAAGTCTATCAAACAGTAATACCTAGAAACGTTAGATTATCTGAAGCACCATCACATGGAATACCTGTTCTAATATACGATAAAAATTGTCCTGGAAGTAAATCATATTACAGCTTTACTGATGAATTTATGGATCAGGAAAACAAAATAGGAAGTGCTGCTTAATGAATAAAATTAAAAAAGGGTTAGGAAGAGGTTTATCATCTCTTATAGGTGAAACTAAAGTTGAAAATAAAACAAACAACTTGAGTTTAAGTGAAATAATTCCAAACAAATATCAACCAAGAAAAAATTTTGATGAAGAAAATCTAAACGATTTAGCTAATTCAATAAAGGAACGTGGAGTAATTCAGCCAATAATAGTAAGAAAATCTAAGTTAGAAAACTCCAAATATGAAATTATAGCAGGTGAAAGAAGATGGTTGGCTGCACAAAAAGCGGGACTGCACGAGATACCGGTAGTTGTTACTGATGCTGATGATCTTAAATCCCTAGAGTTTGCAATAGTCGAAAATGTTCAGAGACATGATTTAAATCCTCTTGAAGAAGCTCAAGGATATAAACGTCTAATAGATGATTTTTCTTATGATCAAGAAAAAGTATCTAAATTCATAGGTAAAAGTAGAAGTTATATAACGAATTCATTAAGACTTTTAACACTCCCAGATGATGTATTGCAATTAGTTGAAAAACAAAAAATATCTGCGGGCCATGCAAAAATCTTGGTTGGGTTAGAAAATGCAAGCTTTGTTGCTAATAAGATTATAGAAAAAAAATTTTCAGTGAGACAGGCCGAAAGTTTTGTAAAAATTTTTAAAATTAAAAAAAATAAATTAAAAGATCACAAAGATCCCAACATAAGAGAGTTGGAGAATTCTTTGTCCGAAAAAATCGGATTAAATGTTGCAATTAAAAATAACAAACAGAACAAAGGAACGATTACTTTTTCATTTAAAGAAATTGACCAATTGAATAAAATTGTCCAAATAATTAAATTAAATTATTAGGCTGATCTATTATCTCAAGAATAAAATTATTAGTAATTTCATTTGATAAGCCTGAGTTTCTTTTGATTAAAAGCTCTAATTCATTAACTTTTTTAATAAAATTTTTTATATCACTGATGGATAAAGTGTTTAAATGCTTTTTAATAATATCTTTATCTTTCCAAAAAATTGGAGGTTTATAAGATGAAATAACTTGATCTTGGCTCTTTTTTTTTTCAATTTCATTTTTTAGTTTTTTCAATCTTTTAAGCTTAAATAAAAAAGATTTTAAAATTAAAATATTACTTTCGGTTGTAGAAATATTTTCGTTCATAATATTGATAGTTTTTTTTTTATTTTTAGTAAGACACTGATCTGTTAGCTCTGATATTTCATAATTTTCAGCAGAAGTTGTAAGTTTTAGAATATCGTTAAATTCAATTGAAGGCTTGTTTTGATAAAAAATTTTAATTTTATCCAATTCATTTTTAAGACTAATTCTACTTTTTTTTGATTTTTCAACTAAATGGTTTACAATTTGTGGAGAAACTTTAATTTTATTTTTTATAAAAAAATTTTGAGCAATAATTGTTAGAGATTGATAATTATCTTCATAAAAAGCGACACAAATAGTGTCTTCATTTTTTTCAAAAAAAACTCTTAATTTAGATCTTTTTTCTAAAAGGTTTGCTTTAACTATGATTGTAGTTTCAGTAATTTTTTTTGCTATGAGATTTTTGATAATTTCTAAGATTTTATCAGAACCACGATTTATAATAATCAATTTTCTATCATCAAAAAATGACTTGTTTAAAATATTTTCTTCAAATTCATCGGTTTTTTTTAATATTTCACTTTCATCATAGTTGAAAATGTTTGTTGAAATTTTTGGTTTTAATGTATCATTTATTACTTCTTCAATTTGCCCAACGTTTGGTCCGTATAATAAGTAGAATTTTTTTGATGTCTCTTGTCTCTTTAAAAAGTCTGAGAGTTTTATGATCATGATAAATTCATAAATAAAATAATTTCTTCTGTTAATTTATTTATGAGATTATTCTTAATTTCAGTTTGATATTGATTCAATTCAAATTTATTGCTTTTATTGCTATAAGTAAATTCATTTGAAAAATTTCTACTTTTGAATATTTTTTCATTTTTTTTAATAATTAATTGTAAATTTATACTTGATCTATAAGTCTCTACCTGACCTTTAGAATTTTTAGAAGTTTCTTCAACAGTATAATTAGATTTTAAAGTCAACTCATTTTCGTTTGATGAGTTTTCTTTAAGACCCATATTATTAATGATTTGTCTATTTATTTTATTATCACCAACTAAAATTATATTATTAAATTCTAAAATTGATTTATCATTTTTTACATAAATTGGTTTAAAACCACAACTTGCTAAAAGTAGTATTAATATTAAAAATAGTTTTTTCATAATTAATTAAAAATATAATTAATCAATCTATTTTTTACATAAATAGTTTTAATTAATTTTTTATTTTCAATGTATTTTTTAATTAGATTTAGTTCATTTATTTGATTAATCACTTTATCTTCTTCAATATCTTTTTCAATTTCAATTAAATGTTTTTTTTTGCCATTAATTTGAACAACAAGTTGAATTTTTTCTTCTTTTAAAAATTCTGTTAAAACTTTTGGCCATTCAATATTTTGTGGATAATTTAAATGGTTTAGACTTTCACTTGTTAAATGAGGAATGACAGGTGACATTATAATCAATATTTTTTCAAAGTTTTCTTTTAAGTTTTCAAAATTTTTATCAGTGTCTGTAATTTTTTTGAAAAAAGAATATATTTCATGATATGTTGCTATTATTACATTGTAACGAAATTTTTCAATAGCTTGGTTAATCTTGTAAATTGAACGATTAGTAAAAATGTCTATTTCTATATTTTTAGAACAATTTTTTGATTTAATTATTTGATTTATTTTTTCATTTAAGGCCCAAAATTTTTGTATAAATTTATATGATGAAAGCATACCTTCATCTGACCACTGTACATCTTTCTCTGGTGGACTATCAGATAAAATAAAAAATCTGACTGCATCAGCACCAAATTGATTAATCATATTTTGGGGATCAATTGTATTTTTTTTTGATTTAGACATGGATTCTGATGGTCCGACTTTTACTTTTTTATTCGGTTTGTTTGCTAAAAAAAATTCTTTTCCGTTTTTTGAAAATACTTCTTCAGGACTTAACCAATTATTGCTTTCATCTTTATAAGTCTCATGACAAACCATCCCTTGTGTAAAAAGACCTTGAAATGGTTCTTTAATTTTAACATGATCATTTTTTAAACTAATAGCTCTCATAAAAAATCTAGAATATAAAAGATGTAAAATTGCGTGCTCAACCCCACCAATGTATTGATCTACCGGCATCCAGTATTTTATTTCATCATTGTTGAATGGTTCTATTTTATTATTAGATGAACAAAACCTTAAAAAATACCAGGACGAATCTACAAAAGTATCCAGTGTATCTGTTTCTCTTTTACATTTCTTTCCATCAATAATTATATTTTTCCAATTATTTTCTTTGTCTAGTGGATTACCACTTGTGTTAATATCAACATTTTCTGGTAATTTCACAGGAAGTTGATTTTCAGGAATCTTCACAATATTATTTTGCTCATCATAGGCAATCGGAATAGGGCAACCCCAATATCTTTGTCTAGACACACCCCAATCTTTTAATCGATAGTTTGTTTTTTTAATTGCTAATTTTTTTTCCTCAAGAATTTCAATTGTTTTAGCAATCGATTCTTCTGGCACTTTAAGACCATCTAAAAATTTAGAATTAAACAAAACACCCGAACCTGAGAAAGCTTCTTTTGTCACCTGATAAGTTTCGTCAGAATCATTTGGTCTTACTACCGTTTTAACATCTAAATTATATTTTTTTGCAAAATCCAAGTCACGCTGATCATGAGCTGGACAACCAAAAACAGCCCCAAGTCCATAATCCATTAATACAAAGTTAGCAAAATAAACCGGAACTTTATTATCTTTATCTAAAGGGTTTGTTGCAACTAAGTCAGTCTTGAAACCAATTTTATTTGCTTGAGCAATGGACTCTTCTGTTGTCCCCGTCTTGGAACACTCGTCTTTAAATTTTATAAATTCTTCATTTTTTAAATAATACTTAGAAATAGGATGATCTACAGATAATGCTAAAAATGATAATCCAAATAAAGTATCTGGTCTAGTAGTATAACATTTAATAGACTGTATATCTTTTGATCCCTCAATCTTAAAACTAATTTCACAACCAAATGATTTCCCTATCCAATTTTTTTGCATTACTCTCACTTTTTGAGGCCAATCATCTAATTGTTTTAGATCGTTTATCAATTCCTCTGCAAAATGGGTAATCTTAAAAAACCATTGATTTAATTTTTTTCTCTCAACGCTCGCACCGGACCTCCAACCCTTACCGTCTATAACTTGTTCGTTAGCTAAAACGGTTTTATCAATTGGATCCCAATTTACATAACTTTCCTTTCGATATACTAATCCTTTGTCATATAATTCTAAAAAAAGTTTTTGTTGGTGTTTATAATAATCTTCTGAACATGTGGAAATCTCTCTATCCCAATCAATGGATAAGCCTAGCTGCTTTAGTTGGGATTTCATTATTTCAATATTTTCTTCAGTCCACTTTTTGGGGTTTGTGTTATTTTGTTTTGCTGCGTTTTCTGCTGGCATTCCAAAAGAGTCCCATCCCATAGGGTGCAAAACATTATAACCAGACAAAGATTTGTATCTGGATAATACATCACCTATGGTATAATTTCTGACATGACCCATGTGAATTTTTCCAGATGGATAAGGAAACATTTCTAAGCAGTAAAACTTTTTTTTATTAGGATCTTTTTTAGTTTTAAAATAACTATTTTGAGACCAAATTTTTTGCCATTTTTTCTCTACTATAGAAAAATTATATCTCTGCATTAAAATAGAAAATTTATTTTACGTTATGGTAATACTCTATATTCGCCATATTTTTCTTTAAGTTTTTTAACGTCATTTTTTGCATATAAAGTTGCTCTTTTTAGAATTTTAAGTTTTAAATCATTTGAAACCGAAGTTTCTAATTTTTCAATTTTGCATGAAAGAACTGTTTTACACAATTTTTGATGAATAATTATATCTAGTCCATCCGCCCTTATTTCATTGCTTAAAAATTTAATAGTTATTTTATAGGATTCATTTTCATTTTCATTTTCAGCAGACACCCAATCAGTAATAATTATACCTCCAGAATAATTAGCAGTTAAAAGTGGAGCGAAATCAATAACATCCAAACTAGCCCTCCAAAGAGGGTTTGAGCTGGCAAACTGGAAATTTCCATTTTTTTCACCTAAAGTAGCAAGTCTTAATCCCTTTCCTTCCTCAATGTTTTTTTTAACTCTTTCATCTGGATCTGGAGATACTTCTCTCGAGTCTGTATATTTGTAAATACCACATCCATTCAGGGATATGATACCAACAATTATTAAGATTATATTAATTTGTCTTAAAAAATATGATTTCATAATAAATATAGTGATTAAATATTAGAGTTAATTATTACATAGTTTCATGTTAAGCTAGGCTAAAATATGTGATAAAAATATCACACTAAAGCTTAAAAAATCATTATTAATCTTTTAAATCCCTAATTTAGTTTGGATACATATATAAAAGCAACGTTTATATATATAAATTAACAATTAGGAGAAATATGAACAATTTAAAAAAGGTAGGTCTATCTGCTTTAGCTGGGTCAATGGTTGCATTCAGTGCTCAAGCGATGGAAATGTCTGTAAGTGGTACTGCAAAGATCACTTACGTTGACGAAGGTGAAGGATCTGCTGGTAACACGGACGTTACTGGTAACCCTTACGGTTTTGACCAAACTATTGGTTTTAACGGTTCAGGAGATTCACCACTTGGAACAATTAGCTTAATGCATGTTGCAAATACTAATGGTTCAAGATCATCTTCTATAATTAAAATCGACATGGGTGATGCTGGTGTAGTTTCACTTGACGGCGGTGTTGGTAACTCAGGTGCTGGTACTATCAAAGATATGATGCCAAGAGCAGCTGGTGCTGAACAGTCGTGGGATGATACTGACGGTGATGCTTACTTTATCGATACTCCATCACAAGGTGCTTGGGGATACGATAATACTTTCATGGGATTTGCAGTTTCAGTTGGTTACGCTAAAAATGGTGGTGGAAACGCTCAGGATGATGGAAACATCGATGCTGGTAGTGAATCATCAAGAAGTGTTGCAGTGAAAAACTCTGGAATGGTTGAAGGTGTAAGCTTTGGTTTTGGTTTATCTGAAGTTGACTCTGCTACTAGCACAACAACAGTAGACTCAAGAACAGCATATGTAACATATGCTATGGGTCCAGTAACTATTGGTGCTCAGGATACTAGCATTGACAATCCTTTAGGAACAGCCGATGCAGATTCAATGTTATATGGTGTTTCATTTAACATTAATGAAAACGCATCTATTTCATACAACCAAAGAGACGTTGATATAAGTGGAACTGGTGTTGACCAAGAAGATACTGGTATTGCAGCATCTTACACTATGGGTAACATGACAATATCTGCTTTCAACAACGCTTCAAGTGGTGTTGGTGGAACTGAAGGTAAAGAAGACGAAGTTACGCAAGTAACTATGTCATTTGCATTCTAATCTATTTAGAAAATAAAATATTAAAAAACCCCCTAAATTTTTAGGGGGTTTTTTTTTATCCTAAGTTAAAAAATTTCTTAAAATTTTCAAATTTGTTAAGAGAAGAACTATAAATAGGTTTGTTTGCTTGATTAGCACTTGCAGTATCAATAGCTGAGTTATTGATTCTATAATATTCAAGACAATTATTTTCCCATTTAAGGTCACAATAGCTAATAATTTCTTTTGAAATTTTAGAAGGTTCATTAATCAAGTCACTATAGTTAACTTCAAAAAAAGGATTTTTTAGGGAATCATTCCATAAGTTTAAATAATTATTAAAAATTTTATAATAATCATTAATTTGCTTTATATCATAAGTCCAACCTAAATTCTTAGCTGTTAGATCATTCTTATAAATTGAAAGTAAGTTATTATTAATATCTCTTTTTAATACAATAATTTTACTGTTTGGAAAAAAAAATTTTATAAATCCAATTAATTTAAAGTTAAGTAAGGATTTATCAGTAAAGATTGACATTTTGTTTTCAATTTTGTTAACGAAATTTATGAATTTTTCATAAATAAAACTTTGATCAAAATTATTATTTTGTAAAACATTATCAATAGATAAGGTAAAATTTTCAAATGTTTTAGAAATTAAGCTTTGAACTTGATCAGTTTCTCCTAACGATTTTACCTCTGAATGCGCAGACACAATTTGCTCAACAAGGGTTGTTCCTGATCTTGGTATTCCACAAATGAAAATAATCTTTTTATTTAAATTTTCATTTTTAATATAAGGTAATTCCGTATTATTAAAAATTTTTTTAATTTTATTAAATTCTTCGATATCTGAATTTAAATTGTATGGATTTTCTTTTTTTCTAAGATCATTTGCTTTTTTTAAAAACTTGAATGATTGTTCATAATTTTTTTTATCCTCGTTTGCTTTAGCTAGAGAAAAAAGTAATGTTATCTTATTTTTATCTTCAATCTCTTTGTTTGTAAGTTTCTTTTCCATTACTTCGTAGTGACCAATATTATCTTGGCTATAATCTTGTATTTCGCTAATAATTCTATCTGCTAAAGTAAAATTTGGATCTAACTCAGTAATTTTTAAAGCATATTCTTTAACCTTTTCTAAATCTCTAAGACTTCTATAACATAAAGCTATATTATATAGCATAGTTGAGTTTTCAGGTTCTAAACTTAATGCATGTTCAAATAATTTTATTGCCTCCCCATATTTCTCTAAAGTTGTTTTTAAATTTGCTAAATTGTTTAATGCATTAATATAATCTGGTTTTCTTTCTAAAATTCTTTCTAAAACTTTCTCTGCCTCATCTATTTTGTTCTCTGCTTTTAATACATTTGCATAATTATTTTGAAATGAAATTATAGCTGGATTAATTTTAATCATTTTGAGATATAAATTTTTTGCTTTTTCTAGTTCACCAATATTTGTATAACTCATACCAATCATATTATTTAAAAATTCATTGTTTGGTAATATATGTAATAATTTTTTTGATTTAGAAATTGTCTCTATGAAATTTCCAGATTGAAAATTATTAGTAATAATTTGAAATTCGTTTAAAATTTCATTTTTATTTTTCATATAAATTTTTTACAAAATTAATTGAAGCAAAGCACTTAATTTTTATCAAATTTAATTTATTTATGTTATGTTTATTAATACCACCTAGTGCTACAATTTGTGAAAAGCTATTCTTTGATAAATTCTTAAATTTGATTAATCCAAGACACTTTTTGTTGTATTTATAAAAAATTGGGCTTAAAAAAATATATTCTGCTCCCTGTTTTTCTTTTTGTCTTATTTCCTTTAAATTATGAGCTGATCCTAGAATTTTAAAATTTGATCTAAAATTTTTATTTTTAATAAAAGAATTATTAAAGGCTGGAATATAAACTCCATCAAAACCTAAATTATGGGCAAAATTAACGTTATTGCTTAGATAAATTTTATACCCATTTGAATGGCAGAAGTTTTTAATTTTTTTGTAATAAGAAACATCAAATTTTTTTTCATAATTCCTAAAAATTAAATTTATATTTTTTCGTAATTTTAATATATGCTCGCTATTAAATTCACTTATGAAGTAAAATATTTTATAATTTATCAAATGCATAATTCTGTCAAAAATTTACTTTTAATTAAAGATCAGATTGAAAAATATAATTCTAATATAGATATTATAGCAGTAAGTAAAACGTTTAATCAAAATGATATTATGCCTTTAGTAGAATTTGGTCATATGCATTTTGGTGAAAACAAAGTTCAAGAAGCTCAGGATAAATGGCCAAAAATTAAGATGCAAAACAACAACATAAATTTACATATGATAGGCAAACTTCAAACAAATAAAGTAAAATTTGCTGTAAAATTATTTGATTATATACATTCTGTTGACAATATTAAATTAGCAAAAAAAATTGCAGAAGAGCAAAAAAAAATTAATAGAGATTTAAAAATTTTTATACAAATCAATATAGGCAATGAGGAACAAAAAAGTGGGATAAATAAATCTGAACTAAAGGAATTTTACTTAAAATGTTCAAAAGAATATAGACTAAATATAATTGGACTAATGTGCTTGCCACCTTCAAATAAGAATTCTGTTTTATATTTTAAAGAAATGGAAGAATTAAATAAATTTATTGGTCTTAAAAAACTAAGTATGGGAATGTCTGCTGATTATTTAGATGCCATAAAATATGGATCAAGTCATATCAGAATTGGTTCAAAAATTTTTGGATCCAGAAATTAAATAATTTGAATTTTAGTTTTTTGATTAATTAATCTTAATAAAATTAACATATCTTTTTTCTTTAATGCTATGCATCCAAGTGTTTTTTTATAATTATTTGTCAAATGTAAAAAAATTGCACTACCTTTATTTTTTTTAATTTTTAAAGAATTATATTTAATTGGAATTAGAAGATCATAATTATTATTTTTTATATGTAATTTTTCATGACTAATATTTTTTCTTATTTTAAATAATTTATTATAAAACTGACTATTTATGTCATCGCACCATCCCATATTTTTTTTTATTTTTATTTTTGGAAGTTTTGACTGAAATTTAAAGACTCTATCTTTTCTGAAATACACTGGTCCCAATGAAAAAATTCCTTTTGGTGTTTTTTTATCACCCTCATTTTTGAAAGATGTTGTCCCATTTTTTCCAATTGAACATTTAAATTTAAATTCATCGTATAAAAGTGTATCTTTATTTTTAATAATAATTTGCATATTTATATTAATGACTTCTAAAACTTTGTTTGTATACAGTTTTTACAAATTATTTAAGATATTAGATGAAATTAAAGAAAACTTAAATTTTAAAGTTTATCACATTGATGAAAAAGATTTAAGTACACTAAATTTTAATGAATTTGACAAATATTTAGTTATTACAGACAAAACAAATATAATCATCAAGAACAGTTTGATATTAAAAAATTTTCCTGAGAAGATTGTAAATTTAGTAGAAAAAATTAATTTAAGTTTTTTAAAAAATCAATTTATTGAGCAATCATCTTTTAAAGTTGGAAAATATATTTTAGACTTAAACTCAAAAAAAATTATTTATGGAGAAACAAGTTTAAATTTAACTGAAAAAGAATGTAGACTTATAATGTTCATAAATGAACATAAAAAAGCAAGCTCTAAAGAACTTGAAAAAAATGTTTGGAGTCATTCGACTAATTTAGAAACTCATACCGTAGAGACACATATTTATAGATTAAGAAAAAAAATGTCAAAAATATTTGATGATGAAAATTTTATTGATTACGATCATGGAAAATATTTTTTTAGTAAAAAATCTTTAGAGGATTAAAATAAAGGTCGAAAATTAAATTCTCGCTCCAATTTTCTGAATTATTTTTGCAGACAATTCAGTCCCTTTCAATAAACTTTCTTTAATAGATAAATTATTAATTATTCCATGCAAATAACCTGCAGCAAATAAATCACCAGCACCAGTTAAATCTTTAATTTCCAAATTTTTTTTTGCACTACATTCAATTATATCGCTTTGATTAATTGAAATAGCTCCTTTTTCACCTCTTGTAATTATTATGTTTTTTTTAATTTGTTTCGAGAATGATATTACTTCCTCAAATGACTTAGCATTAATTAATGAAGTTATTTCTTGTTCATTTGCAAAAATGATATCTAATTTATTCCTAACTAATTCCAAAAAATGAGATTTATGTCTTTCAACACAGAATAAATCAGATAGAGACATTGCAGTTTTTTTAGAATTAATTATCGCTTTATCAAAAGCCTTTTTTGGTTCA
>Ga0315315_10003998_pt1 | contig 13616 bp, 14 predicted proteins | sample M140m3416metaG_FD_203699 | JGI IMG/M metagenome (GOLD analysis project Ga0315315, IMG submission 203699) | Ammonia-oxidizing marine archaeal communities from Monterey Bay, California, United States - M1 40m 3416 | ecosystem: Environmental > Aquatic > Marine > Intertidal zone | place: USA...
ATTGGTGTCATTGAAAATAGGAATTTAAACTTTGACCATGTTGATCTTAAAAGATTAAGAGAAAAATATACCACATGGATTGAAAATGGCGAATTATCAAAAAAAGAAATTACCAATGAACTTATGCATTACCTCCCTGAAATATCTTATGAAGATTTAGGGAAGTATTTAGACGAAAAAATGTGAAACCGTTTAATTTAAAAGCATGAGATAAAGGTGTATACTGTTAAAATGAATAAACAAATCAAGATAGAAGAACATATTGCATACAAGGATTTTAAAATAAGTGATGCTGCGAGTAAATTAGAAAACTTAAAATTAAACCCTGTTCTTTTTCTCGTAAATGAAAATAATGAGTTTATTGGGGCTTTAACAGATGGCGACATCAGAAGAGCACTTATCAAAGGAGTGAAAATAGATTCAAGTATAAGTGAAATTGTACAAGGCAACCCTATTTACATCAAAAAAGACGAAATCAACGTAAAAAAAATAAGAGAATGGCGAAACAATAACTTTAAGGTCATCCCTATTTTAGATGAGAATCATAGAATTGTAGATTTATTAAATTTCAGATCGGAAAAAAATTACTTACCCATTGACTGTATTATTATGGCCGGTGGTAAGGGCCAAAGACTTCGTCCATTAACTGAAAATACTCCTAAACCATTACTTCCAATTGACGGCAAGCCTATTATTGAATATATCATTGACCATTTTAGATCTTTTGGCGTTTCGGATTTCTTGATTACGACGAACTACTTCGCGTCGAAAATTCAAGATTTTACAGAGGTTAAGAAATCAAATACACTCAGAATAACATGTTTTGAAGAACCCGAATACATGGGAACAATCGGTTCTCTCAGCTTGATAAAAGAATTTAATAATGATGTCGTTTTAATCTCTAATTCGGACTTAATAACCAATCTTAATTTAGAGGATTTTTATCTAGCTTTCCAAGAATCTGACTCTGACTGTTCTATTTTAAGCATTTCGCATAAAATAGAGATTCCCTATGGAGTGATGCAGCTAGAGTCCAATGAACTGATTTCCATAAAAGAGAAGCCAACGTATTCATACGAAACAAACGGTGGAATTTATTTGGTAAAAACATCTCTTTTAAATTTAATACCTAAAAACAAACCTTTTACTGCTATTGAATTTCTGGACAAACTTATCGATCACAAGAAAAAAATAACAACATACAATCACGTCGGTTATTGGAAAGACATTGGAAATCACACGGACTATGACCAAGCCAAAATTGATTTAAAATTCATAACTCCGAACAAGCAAAATGACTAGACCCTCCTTAATCAATTTGTCTAAAATCTCTGATTTACGCGGTAACTTAACCTTTATTCAATATCCGGATCATATTCCTTTTGAGATAAAAAAAGTAGATTGGATATATGACGTTCCAAGTGGGCGAAATAAAATAGGATACGCCTCTAAAAAAAACAAAGAAGTAATAGTATGTTTATCAGGGAGCATTGAAGTTTTTGTGACCAATGGACAGACTGAAGAATCATATGTATTAAGCCGGCCCTATTCCGCATTAGTAATACCTAGAATGAATTGGCGACAACTAAGAAATTTCAGCACCAACGCTGTGGTGATGATTCTCAATTCTTCAAACAAGGATGAAAACGAAAAAATCCATGATATCTCTAAATTATCAAAATAGAAATTATGTCAACTGTATTTAATTGTGATGTAATAGAATTAACGAAGAATAAACACAAGGTTGGCAGTTCCACCTCTGTAGAAAGCGGCGTGTCGTTTCCTTTCAAAATTAAACGCGTCTATTATGTCTATGATGTACCAGGAGGTTCAGATCGCGGAGGGCATGCCCATAAAGAACTTGAGCAATATATTATTGCAACTTCTGGTGCATTTGAAGTCGTCCTCGATGATGGTATAAACAGAAAAACAATTCGGCTCGATCGCCCAAATTTCGCATTACACATCAAAAAAGGCATTTGGAGAGAAACCAAAAATTTTACATCAGGCTCAATATGTATGGTTTTGGCTTCAGAAATTTATGCTGAAAAGGATTATATATACGACTATAAAGAATTTTTAAAGTACAAAAATGAAGGTCCTCGTAACGTCTCTAGGTAGTAATACGGCTATTGGAGTAATAAAATCGTTAAAATTAGCTTTTCCATCAGCTACAATAATTGCTTGCGATTCCAATAAGCAATCAGAATGTAATGGTTCGTTTTTTTCTGATTACTTCGAACAAATTTGTCAAGCAAACGACAAAAACTATATCCCGAGTTTAATCGGCTTGGTCAACAAACACAACATAGATTGTATAATACCTATACATGATCGCGAAATTGAAGTTATAGCAAAGAATAAATCAAATTTTAGAGAAGAAACTCAGATTCTTGTAAATAATTCAGATACGATAGAATTATGCAGTGATAAAGTAAAATGTTGTCTTTTTTTAAATGAGGTTTTGTGTGTCCCAAAAATTTATAAAGAAATTAATCAAGTTGAATTACCTTCAATAATGAAAGAGATTAGAGGCGTAGGATCAACAACCATTCAAATAATTGATAGCCAAAACAATATCCCAAGCAAAATACCTGATGGTATGATGATTCAAGAATTTATTTCCGGTGAAGAATATACGGTTGATTGCTATTCATCCTATTTTAACGATGACTTTAGATGTGTAGTGAGAAAAAGAAAGGAAGTGAAAAATGGAATGAGTATCAAAGGAGAAATCATTTCTCACCCAAAAATTGAAAAAATCTGTAAAAAAATTCACAAGACACTTAAATATAAAGGTGTATCAAATATTCAATTCATTGAGAATGAAAAGGATATATTTTTTATAGAAATTAATCCGAGATTTGCTGGCGGAGGCATCTTAACCTATAAAAATGGATTTAATATACCAGCAATTGCCATTAACGAATTAATATTGAATAAAACTTTTGATCCACAAAAAGATCATAACCCATTGATCGGAGCAAAAATGGTAAGATATCTTCAAGAAACTTTTTTCGACAAGGATGGCAATCGTATTTGACTTAGACGAAACACTTATTACTACCTCACACCGTCAGTACAAAGTGCTATGCGATGTGTTTCCTGATTTGATTGACTCGAATTACAATGATTATGAAATAGAAAGATTCAAAAAATCATTATCAAATTATAAATGGTTAAGTAATCATATCAAAGACCTATCGAGAGAAAATTATATTGATCGTTTTACTCCAATAATTGAAGACCCTGAATACTTAAAATATGATACTCTCAAAGTTGATTTGAACCTATTTCAAAACTTATTTCATCAACAAAAGAAAAAGCTCATACTCGTGTCTCTGAGAAAAAACGAAAAAAATGGACTTGACCAATTAAAAAATTTAAAATTATTCCCATACTTTCGTGAAATACATTTTATAAAACATACAGAAGTAGTAAACCCTAAAATAGATGTGATTCGAAAATTGAAAAGCAAATATAATATTGAGGGCTACATAGGTGATAGCACTATTGATTTTGAAGCAGCAAATATCAACAATGTTCCTTTCTTCCCAGTTCATAGCAAAATACACAACACCTTTAAAGAAAAAGCGAAAGACGTTAATCATTGGATAAATAAAATAATAAATGAATAAATTCTCATTAAATAAGTTAGTACAAGTATCTGAAAACAGTTTGTATATGAACAAGACAAATCAGGCAACTATACTGTATTCATTTGAGATTTTCTCAAGGTTTTTAAACAGTGAAATGAAAATTTTAGAATTGGGTCCTGCAGAAGGTCTTATGACAAAAGAATTAATTCGTTTTGATTCAAGCATGACCGTTGTGGAAGCTGCGCCACATTTCTGTCAAGAACTTAGAAAAAAACACAAAAATATTAACGTCCATGAGGCCTTATTTGAGGAGGTTGAATTAACCGAAAAATATGACGCGATAGTCCTTGGTCACGTACTCGAGCATGTTGAAGAACCAAAATTGATTCTTCAAAAAATAAGAAACTGGCTAAAGCCAAATGGAATCGTTTTGTGTGCTGTTCCAAATGCCCGATCGATTCATCGTCAAGTTGCTGTAGAAATGAACTTAATTTCATCTATTTTTGACCAAAGCGAAAAGGATATTCATCATGGACATATGAGAATCTACACTCCAGAAACCTTATTAAGTGAGTTTGTAAATGTAAACTATAGCATAATTTCTAGAGGAGGTTATTGGCTAAAGCCTCTTTCAGATAAACAAATAGAAGAAAATTGGAGTGATAAAATGATACATGCATTCATGAAACTCGGTGAACAATATCCTGATATTTCTGGAGAATTATACCTAATAGCAAAAAAATGAAAAAGGTAAAAGAGATTGATGGAGTTCGCACTTATGAAATTAATTGGGAAAATCGTCCAACCAAATACACTTATAATCAAGAATTAATATTCCCGAGAAATACGTATAACCCATGGTTTGATGATAAAGAATTCATGGATATTTATTCCAGTCAGGTGCGATTAAACACTTTAGTAGACATTTACCGCTGCTATGAATTATGGGACATCGCAAAACGCCTAAAGGATACTAAAGGATCAATCCTCGAAGTCGGTGTATGGAAAGGAGGTACTGGATGTCTTCTTGCTGAAAACATAAACTCAAATGATTCCCTATTTCTATGCGATACTTTTAATGGAGTTGTAAAAACTAGTGAAAAAGACAATTTTTATAAGGGAGGAGAACATGATGATGTTGATTTTGAAAGAGTAAAGGAAATATTTCGTGGGTATGACCAAAAGAACATTCAAATCCTAAAGGGAATATTCCCAGATGAAACTTCAAAAGACATCGATTCAAACGAACAATTTAAATTATGTCATATCGACGTCGATGCTTACGAATCAGCAAAAGACATATTTGAATGGGTTTGGCCCAAAACAATTCGTAATGGCTATGTTATTTTTGACGACTACGGTTTCGCTTCATGTGAAGGCATTACCCAATTGGTGAACGACATAGTGAATACTCGAACCGATCTTCACTTCTTATATAATGTAAATGGACATGCCATTTTAATCAAGAAATAAATTTTTGTAATGAATAAAATTCCATTTTTGGAACTTAAAGCAATCAATTCAAAATATATCAATGCCATCTCAGAACATTGCGAGAAAACAATGCGTTCTGGCTGGTACATCAACGGCACTCAAAAAAAACAATTTGAAGAAGACTTGGCAAGGTATAACAAGCTACCTTATGCCATTGGAACATCAAATGGATATGATTCACTAAGACTCATATTTAAGTCTCTAATTATAAACGGCAAATTGAAAATTGGTGATCATGTTATTGTTCCCTCAAATAGTTTTGTCGCTAGCGCATTGGCAATATCAGAAAATGGATTAATTCCAGAATTTGTAGATATAAACAAAGATGATTTTCTGATTTGCCAAAATTCTCTAATTGATAAAACAACAAATAAAGTTAAAGCAATCCTAATCGTTCATTTATTTGGTCAAATTTGTTGGTCAAATGAATTGAAAGAAATCATTGAAAGAAACAACTTAATCGTTATTGAGGATAACGCGCAAGCAATTGGCGCAGAACTTAACGGAGTCAAAAGTGGTGCGATTGGTTTAGCATCAGCATTTAGCTTTTACCCAGGTAAAAATCTCGGAGCAATGGGTGATGGAGGTGCGATTTGCACAAAAGACCTAGAATTATATCAAATCATGAAAGCTGCTAGTAATTATGGGGCATCAAATAAATATACTCACGACATCCTTGGAGATAATTGTAGACTTGATGAAATTCAAGCTGCTGTTCTAAATATTAAATTACCTTATCTTAATGATGAAAATACAATAAGACGGTCAATAGCTAAAAAATATACTAAAGGGATACAGAATAAAAATATTCAATTACCAAAACTCCCGTTAACACCATTAAGTCATGTATGGCATTTATACGTGATACAAGTCGAAAATAGAAAGGGATTTCAAGAATATATGAAAATGAATGGTATCGAAACAATGATTCACTACCCCATACCTATTCACAAACAACAAGCTTATAAAAAATACAACGCTATCAATTTAATTAACTGCGAAACGATTCAAAACAAAATAGTCAGCATTCCTTTAAACAGTTCTTTAGATGATGAAAGTATTGAATACATAATCAGCACAATAAATAACTATCAAATCAATTAATTTAAACTAATTGAGTCAGAAAAAAGGAGAATATTCTGATATAGCAAAAGCTACAAGAATTTTTGGCGGTTCCCAAATTGTTATTCTTATTTCAAATATTTTAAGAACAAAATTTGTAGCCATCTTCTTGGGAGCATCAGGATACGGCATTCTTGCCTTATACCAATCGACTATAGCTTTAATATCAACATTTTCTAACCTCGGCCTCGGGACCATGGCTATTAAAGAAATTGCTGGTGCCAATAATTCTAAAGATCAAGCCAGAATTAATAAAACAATTCATGTGGTGAGAAGATTAAGTTGGTATACGGGAATATTTGGCGCATTTATAACCCTGTTTTTCTCAATTCCTCTAAGTATTTTAATATTTGATACGCCTGACTTCTATATTGGGTTTTGTTGGTTATCATTGGCAATTTTGTTAAACCAATTAACCACTTCGAACGTAGCCATATTAAGAGGATTAAGAAAAAACAAAAAAATAGCCAATGCAAGCGTAACAGGCGCAATAATTGGCTTGTTCATTTCAGTTCCCTTATACTACTACTTTGGCAAAAATGCCATTGTACCTGCATTAATTATAAGCTCGTTTATTTCTTTTCTTAGAAGTTGGGTGTTTGCAAAGGATATTAAAGTCGAAAAAAAACATTTAGAAAACATATCTATTTGGAAGTATGGCAAGCCAATGATAACCGGAGGAATCATTTTGAGTATAACAACTTTAATCACCATAATTAAAGACTTAATAATTCGATTATATATTGAGCAAAAAGGAGGTCTTATTGATGTTGGATTGTATCATTCTGCTCTATTGATTATAAATTCATATTTAGGAATAATCTTTACAATAATGAGCATGGACTATTTTCCTAATCTATCCTCTAAAATCAATAATGAAAAAGAATCGAAGTCAATTTTAAATAAGCAACTTATATTCGGGTTGACTATTATTATTCCTTTGATTTCATTTTTTTTAGTTTTCAATAGATTGATTATTGAGGTATTATTGAGTAATCGATTTACCAATATTGAATATCTACTTTCAGTTGCAGTATTAGGCACTGTTTTTAAATTATACAGCTGGAGTCACTCGTATATTATACTAAGTAAAGGCGACAATAAAAGATTTTTTTGGAGCGAATTTATTGCTGTTATGGTAAGCTTTGTATTGTCAATAGGAGGATATTCAGTGTATGGCCTTAATGGACTCGGCTATGGATACACCGTTGGATTTATTTATTATGCCATTCAAACACAACTACTGTGTACTTATTGGTACAATATAAACATCAAAAAAAGCACTCTACTCATATTTTTAATCGGTGTCATTATCATTTTATTTACCCATTTATCCACATATCATTTGAATAATATCACTTTGAAAATTGTGTCATTATTAATTAGTTTTATTTTTGGACTTCTATTACTAAAAAAAATGCAAATTTCATTTGATTTAAAAGGGCTTTGGAAGAGGAAATAAGGAATTGCTTTTTAACTATTACAGTTGTTACTTATAACTCTGAGGTTTTTATAGATGAAACTTTAGCTAGTATTTCTGAGCAATGTTCATCGGATATTCAAATCATATTGGCTGATGATGCTTCTACCGACAACACAATTGATCAATTAAAAAATTGGAAATCACGAAATGAGAAAAATTTTAATGAAATCCTTCTACTTGAGTCTAAAACAAATCGCGGCGTAATAGAAAATTACAGAAGAACTTTCGCTAAAGCAAAAGGTCTATGGTCAAAAGCAATTGCAGGTGATGATATATTTTATGCGGATGCCATTAAATCCATGAGATCAGATGCAAAAAAGCACTTTGAAATACCAGTAATTATAGGCAAAGCAGAACTCTTTGGCAATAAAAAAATTGAAAATGTAATTATTCCGCGACATGAACGTATTAAAAATCTAAAAACGATAAATCACTTTAAGAAATACCTTTTTGAAGGCAAAACATTCCCTGGGGTGAGCTTCATGATTCAAACCAAAGTGTTAAATGAGATTGATGTATTTAAATACGCTAAAGGCCAGATTGAGGATATCCCTTTTCAACTTGAGTTGTTGACTAATGGTTATCAATTCAAAATTAGCAAGCATGTTTACGTCAAATACAGACAGCACGAAAATAGCATAAGTAGTAAGCATGATTATGAGGTTTTATCAAAAGTATACCTTGAATATCAAAAAATATTATTGACTTATGCGGTCAGAAACATTAAAATGATCTATATACTTAATGCAACATGGAATTTGTTTTTTGGACGAATTATATTTCTATTTGGAAATAAAGGCGCATTCTGTGGGTTGATCGAAAAAATAAAAAGAAAACTACAACCCAAACGTTTCTTTAATATGCTTTCAAGAGCATTTACTTAATTACAATTTAATAGATGTCCTTTTTCCATTTCGCACATAAAACAATCGTCAATTGAAATCTGACAAATGAGTACTCATCTTTTGAACGTACGTAAAAACCTATTATTTTTATCTTTCAATAAAAATCAGCTTCTATGAATGACCACGCCAAATACAACGTCATAATTAACGGGAGCGAAGGATTTGTTGGCAGTTTCTTAAAAAAAGATCTTTCGAAGCTTGGGATATCATTTCAATGCGCAGATATCAAATTAAACAAATCCATTAATGACTGCAAAAGCAACAATAAAAAGTTGAATTTTGTTGTTCATCTTGCTGCGTCTATATCCCCGAGCGACTCCTTTGAATCTCCTGGCGAATATTACAAAAACAACATATACTCGCTTATAGAAAGTCTCGAGTGGTGCAGGATGAATAATGCTAAAATTCTATTTTTCAGCTCATATGTATATGGAGAAAATGCTTCTATCCCTACATCCGAAAAAGATAAGATTAATGGGCATAATCCATATTCCCAAACAAAGATTATTGGAGAAAATCTATGTCATTCTTACCAAAGAGATTTTAATGTCCCCTATGTTATTTTCAGACCTTTTAACATATACGGAGCTGGCCAATCAAATCAATTTGTTATTTCTTCAATTTTTGATCAAATAAATAAAGGTCTTGTACAGATTAATATTCAGAATCCATATCCAAAACGAGATTTCATTTATATCAAAGATGTTTCAAAAGCCGTTTGTTTAGCGCTCAAAAAAAATGTAAGTAATGAAACATTTAATCTTTGTTCTCAAACGAATTATTCCATAAAAGAAGTTTGTGATTTAATCAAATCCATTTGTAATGAAAAAATAGAATTTTTATTTAACGAAAAATTCGAAAGAAAAGGTGATGTAAGTGTGACTCTTGGAGATAAATCCAAAACCTCATCATTGCTAGGATGGGAACCCTTCTATTCATTAAATGATGGTCTCAAAGAAATTTTGAATTCAAATTCACAGAAATGAACGTTTTAATTTTATTTCAATTCAATTCAAATAGACATGTATTAGAAAGACTAAAACAGGAATTAAAAGATCACAATGTTCACGCTGAACTTTTTAATATACGAACTTTCGAATATTCCGGAATTTCAAAGTTTCATCTATTAATTCTCCAAAAGCTCACGAAAGTACCTAAACTACGAGTGATCATTTACAAATTATTCCGAAAATCAATAGTATCATCGTTAAGTAAAGAATTCGATTTAATTGATGTTCATTTCTACAGTAAGGCCTATGATCATTTATTAAAGAAAATAAATAAACCCAAAAAGGTGGTTTTTTGGGGCTCGGATTTATACAGAGTAGATGAAAAACGAATTAATCAAATTAAAGGAAATATAAAAAGCTTTAAAATTGCTCATTTTTTAACTCCAGAAATGAAGGAATTTGCTTTAGAAAAAGGCATCTCGAACGATATAAATGTTGTTCAACCCTTTGGAGTCGTTCATTTTGATGTGATTGAAAAGCTTTCGAAAATGAAACCTACAGAACGAAGAAGTTCATTGAAAAATACTTCTGGTAAAATAATGATCGCTGTAGGCTATAATGGCTCAAAAAGCCAACAACACCTTAAGATTATTGAAGAACTTATAACACTTGATCAAGAATTGAAAAATAAAATCCACCTTGTTTTTCTAATGACCTATGGAGGAGACAATGACTATCTTGAAAGTGTAGAGAAGAAATTAATAACCGAAGATTTCAAATATACATTGGTCAAAAATCGACTTAGCGAATTAGAATTATCTAAGATTCGACTGGATATTGATATTACCATTAACTTTCAAGTTACCGATGGTTTTAGCTCCTCAATACAAGAGCACTTTTATGCTGGAAACATTATGATTCTTGCAGATTGGTTACCCTATAACTGGTTAAAAGAAAAAGGGATGACCTTTTATAATATTGATTTATCTAAACTAGAAACTGAATTACAACGCATTTTGCAGAACATGCCATCAGAAAAACAAAAAGCGAAAAAAAATACAGCAAAAATCGAATTGATATCAAAATGGAAAGAATGCTCTTTGAGGTGGTATAACATTTATTGCAATCAATTAACGTGAAAAAATCGATTCTTTTAGTAACCGTTACCTTCCCCCCTAGACTATCTGTAGCAAGTATTAGGATGTACAATTATGCAAAAATTCTATCGAATAATGGTTGGGATGTTCACATACTAACCGCTTATCAAAAAGGAGAATTCACATCAAACGAATTTGATTTAAAAAACATACAAATTCATCAAATCCAATGGAATGACCCATTCAATTGGGTTCAAAAAATCAGAAATAAAAAAATTAGAAAAATCATCTTCAAACTTCAAAACATTTTCATTCCGTACTTGTCGGTTTGGATGCCAGATTCAAGATTTTACTCTTGGAGGAAAAATGGGTTTAAGTTGGCCGAAAAAATCATTAAAGAAAAGGATATAAATTTCATTTATTCCACTTTTTCACCTCCCACTCCACACATGCTGTCGAAAAGATTGAAAAAGAAAATCCCACAACTTGTTTGGATAGCAGAATTTCGGGATTTAATGAGCTTTTCACATGGAAACAATTGGATGAGATCCTTATTTGCCAGATTTCATAATTATTTCGAAAAACAACTTCTTTCAAATACTGATTTTATTTTTTGTGATACCAAAGGTCACTCTAAATTCATGACTGAGAAGCTAAATATGGACATTCACCTGCTATATAATGGTTGTCTCTTTCAGGAATACAAAAAAATTGAAAGATTACCTTCTAAAGAGTTTAAAATTACTTTTACTGGAAACATTTATAAGGAAACAAATGATGTTGATTTGTTTTTGAAATCATTCTCCAAATGGATTAAAGGAAAGGAGACTAGTCGAATTTCGATTAATTTTGTTGGAACACACAAGTCCAGGTATTTGAGAAGCCTTATTGATAAATACGATTTGCTAAAATTTGTCATTTTTTTAGATAAACAACCTAATAATTTGGTTAGGGAAATTCAAATAAACAGTCAAGTCCTATTACACTTTTGCTGGAACAAAGAAAAACAATACGGGAATATCAGCGGTAAACTATTTGAGTACATATCATCAAGAACCCCTATATTAAGTATTGGAAATGAATCTGAAATTAGACATGTTTTACAAGAAACATTATCTGGAAACTGCTGTTCAAAACAGCAGGAAATCATTGATTTTTTAGACGATTATTATGAGAATCCTCGTGTAAACCCTCAGCTTGATGATGATTCCTGTTTTTATTCTAAAAGAAATCAAATGCGAAATTTTGAAGCAATAATTTTACAATCATAACCAAATGAAAAGCGATCAATACCTATATCGATTTTTCACAATTTATTTTATCTACATTGTGAGTATCGGCATCGTTTTTCAACGCGGGTCCGTGGGTACTCAATTGATTGGGAGTTTGTTTTTGATTTTTACGTTTTTTCATTTTTTTAAACTTATAAAACCAATAAAATTATTTAACGTGGTTTTGTTTTTCGTCTTTTACTTAACCATTCTTGTTGCCTTCTCTTCAGACATATATTACTCTCTTTCAAACCTCGCAGCAACATATATATGGGTATTAATTTTGCCCATATCTTTTCTTTCAATTAACTCAATAAGTAAATATAAAAAACTGTTGAACTCTATTGCTTTTATTGCCATTCTCTATATACTGAATATCATTCTTTCAACATCACTGGGCATCATTGGTAAATCTTATTCAAGAGAAATTTTTGAAGTTGGAAACGTTTTCACTGAGGGTTTAAATTCTATGGCATACATCCTTGTTGCTAGCCCCCTTTTAATACACCTCAACCCGAAGTATAAGAAATGGATTATTGGTATTTCAATTATCATTTTTATCCTTGTTTTTGTTCAATTGAAACGAATTTCCATTATCGCAATACTTGTTGGAATAATGATTCATTTGGTATACAGCAAGAACCGGTCAAATATTTTCTTTGGCCTGATTTTCTCTTTACTTCTCATTTTTGTAGCCTACCCTGTATTTGAATCAACATTAAATAAACAACTTGCCGCAAGAGAAAGAAGATTAACTACACAAAACCTTGAGGAAGAAGGGAGGTATCAAGAAACGTTCATTGTTATAGACGAAATTATTTATCAACCCAATCCGTTTGTTTTCTTTTTTGGAAAAGAAATATTCAATTCTCCAGGTAATTATGCAAATGGGAGATTTGGAAGAAGACAAATTCACAATGACTATAATGTAATCCTTCATGGTTCTGGATTGATTGGTTTATTGTTGTTTGTCTTTTGGCCCGTCCCTTTATTTCTTTTTTACAAAAAAATTAAACGAATCGCTAAATATGAGTTTAAGGATAAAAAACTATTCGATTATATTTCCGTCACCTTCGTGATTTTCCTTATTATTGGATATGTTCTTAGTATATCCGGAGGAATAACTGCCATACTTTTTAATTCGATTAGAGTTGCAATAATGGGAGCGAGTCTTAGAATTTTATACGAACATTATTTAATATTCAAGAGAAATAAGACCAAAAAAGAAATCCTATGATTAAGGCTTTATATTTATTCAATAACATTCTATTTAAACTAAAACTTAGGATTTTTTACAGAAACATCAATTTTGATTCTGGTTTGAAAATTAATAAATGGCCAACCCTAAACATTCACAAAGATGCCAAGGTGAAATTAGGTAAAAACATACTACTCAATTCGAGCAATAGAACCTACCACGTAAATATGTTTGTGCCTGTTAAAATTCAATGTGACAAGCCGAATTCAACCATTAAAATTGGTGACAACACCAGAATTCATGGATCTTGTATTCACGCATTTGATCGAATTGAAATTGGTCATCATTGCTTAATTGCCGCAAATTGCCAAATCATGGACTCAAATGGACACGCATTAGAAAAAAACAAAAGATTCAATTCGCAAGGCACTTCTCATCCAATTATAATTGGAGACTACGTGTGGATTGGTACCGGTTCAATAATACTACCAGGGGTT
>Ga0315315_10003999_pt1 | contig 13616 bp, 14 predicted proteins | sample M140m3416metaG_FD_203699 | JGI IMG/M metagenome (GOLD analysis project Ga0315315, IMG submission 203699) | Ammonia-oxidizing marine archaeal communities from Monterey Bay, California, United States - M1 40m 3416 | ecosystem: Environmental > Aquatic > Marine > Intertidal zone | place: USA...
TCTTAAAATTTTAAAAGGTAAGCTTATTGCTTCTAATCAAAATAATACTTTATATTTTTTTGATAAAACAAATGGTGAATTACTAAAAAAAATTCCAACTGAAGAAACCATTATAAAAAACCATTTTATTAACAATCTATCTTCTAATGGTCAAAACACAATTTTTTTTTTAAATTCATATGGCACATTGTACTCATTTAATATTGACACGATGAAAGTAAATTGGTTTGTAAATTTAAATCAAAATTTAGAACTTAATCCAAGTAATTTGTTTTTTGGCAATCAAATTGTATTTAATAATAATAAAATTATAGTTTCATCAAACAAAAAAACTTATATAATTGATTTTTTAACTGGCTCTATATTATATAAAAAAAATTTTTCATCTTACATTAAGCCAATAATTAATAATGATTATGCATTTTTTATTACAAGTAATAACTTTTTGATCTCAATGAATTTAGACGATGGTAAAATTATTTATTCATATGATATCAATAAAAAAATTTCAGATTTTCTTAATTTAAAGCCAAAAAATGTAAATATTAAAAATTTTTCACTTGCTGATAATAAAATTATTATATTCTTAAAAAATTCTTATGTTTTAGCTTTTGAAGTTTTTGGAGAAGTTGTGTCAGTAAAAAAATTACCCTCAAAAATAAAATCAGACCCAATTTTCATAAATGAAACAATACTGTTTATGAATAAAAAAAATCAGTTAGTTGCTGTTAATTAATTATTCGATTTTCCACTTAATAACGACAACTGTTTGATTTGAAGACCTTGAATATTATCCTGAGGCTTTATTGGATAATCACCAGTAAAATAATGATCACTAAATTGTGGATAATCTGGATTTCTTTTTTCACCTGAAAGAGCTCTATATAGACCGTCGATACTCAAGAATTTTAGACTTTTAGCTTTAATATGCTCGCACATTTCTTCAGAGGTTTTTCCATGAGCTAGCAATTCAGCTTTAGTTGGCATATCAACACCATAAAAATCTGGATATTTTATTTCGGGGCAAGCTATTCTAACATGCACTTCTTTCGCCCCATTTTCATAAAGCATTTTTACAATTTTATAGCAAGTAGTTCCCCTAACCAAAGAGTCATCGATTAGTATAATTGATTTATCTTTAACTATTGTTTTTGTTGAACTTAATTTTAATTTTACTCCTAAGCTTCTGATACTTTGAGAAGGTTCTATAAAAGTCCGACCAACATAGTGATTTCTTATCAACCCTAGTTCAAATTTCTTTTTTGACTTTTCTGCAAAACCCAAGGCTGCTGGAACTCCTGAATCTGGCACAGGTACAACTAAATCTGCTTTAAGATCTGTTTCATTTGCTAGTTCTTGACCTAAATTTTTTCTATACTCATAAGCGCATCTGTTATTTATCAAACTGTCAGGTCTTGCAAAGTAAATGTACTCAAAAATACAAGGTCTCGGCTTTCTTTTCGGAAAAGGTTTAAAAGATTTTAATTTCTTATTCTCTATAATTATGATTTCACCATTCTCTACCTCTCTAATAAAAGTTGCCCCAACTATGTCAAGTGCACAAGTTTCAGAAGCAAAAATATAAGAATTTTTTAGTTTGCCTATTACAAGAGGCCGGATGCCAAATGGATCTCTTACTCCTACTAACTTTTTGTTAGTCATAAGAACAAGAGAATATCCCCCTTGAATTTGAAATAGAGCATCAATTAATTTATCTACAAATTTCTCTCTTTTTGATTTTGCTATGAGCTGTACTATAGTTTCTGTGTCACTGGTAGTTCTAAAAATCGCACCATTTTTTACCAGCGTCTCTCTAAGCATCAAAGCATTTGTTAAGTTGCCATTATGAGCTATACTTAAGCCACCCATATGTAAATCTGCAAAGAAGGGCTGGATATTTCTAAGTGAAGTTTCCCCAGTAGTTGAATATCTATTATGACCGATTGCAATATTTCCGGGTAATTTTTTTAATGTTTCAGAATTAGTAAAATGATCACCTACTAAACCTTGTCTTTTTTCAGAATGAAAATTTCTTCCATCAAAAGAAACTATTCCACATCCTTCCTGTCCACGATGCTGAAGTGCATGTAATCCTAAAGCAACCAATGCTGATGCATCTTCATGATCGGATATTCCAAAAATACCGCATTCTTCTTTTAACTTATCTAAACTAAATTTTTTCAATTTTTTCTTTTGTGTCAATGAAATCTTCACTTGAGGGGAATTCCTCTATCAATATTACACTACCATTATAAATTAAATTAAATGAGACCGCATTCTCTGCAGATATACCCCAATTTTGATATGGATAAAACCAATTTAAAATAGAAAATAAGCACACAGATACAATATATCCTTTAAAAAAACCAAATAAAAAACCAAATCCTTTGTCAATTGATCCCACACCTGTCCACGTTACCGCTCTACTCAAAGTTTTTCCCAAAAGAATTATTATAAAAAGTGTAAAAATAAAAATGGTAGCTCCAAGTCCAATATTGTTTATAAAATCAGATTGAATATATTCACTCACTATGGGTTGAAGTTTTGGAACTACAATAATTGTTATTATAGTCGATAAAATCCATTTCATAAATGAAATTAGACTTAGAGAAAAACCTTTAAGAAAACATTGAGTCACACAGTAGATAAGAATAGTTAAGAAAAAAATATCAAACAAATTAAAATTATCAAAATAATTTAATAAATTATCCATAATCAAGATACGTTAATTTCTTCACCAAATGGTTTAAAAGTAAGAATTAATTTTGGCAAAAGAGTTAAAACTGATATCATTGCCAACAACATTGCTATTCCAGTAAAAATACCAAAATAAATAGTAGGAATAAAATTTGATAAGACTAGAATTGAAAAACCAAAAACAATAGTAATAGATGTGTTTAAAATAGCCACGCCAACTGTGCTATGACATCTATCCAAAGTTTTACTATAATTTTTAATTTTTTTAAATTCTTCTTTAAATCTGTAAATATAATGGATACTATTATCAACTGCTATACCAATTGTAATTGCTGCAATAGTTATAGTCATCATATCAAGGGGTATTGCAAGCAAGCCAATTATGCCAAGAATAAAAAAAGCAGCGATAAAATTAGGTACTATTCCTATAAAAGAAAGAACCGTATTTCTGAATAAAATAAAAAACATAGAAAAAATACCAAGAATTACAATACCTAATGTGAGAATTTGAGATTTAAATAAGCTTTGTAACAAATTATTAAATAAAATTAAAACTCCTGCTAATTTGTACTCCTCTTTTTTAAGACCCAATTTTGTATTTAATTCTAAATTAATTTTTTTAATAAGTTCATTTCTTCTCAAATCTTTAAGTGAGTCCTTTATTCTTATATTTATTCTAGCTTCATCTTTTTCAACAGAAATATAAGGGGAGATTATTTCAGTTTTTATCGATTCTGGTATTTTACTGTACAAAACTGCTATTTCTAAACTTTGTAATTCTTTATTATTCAGATCTTCAGCAACTCTTAAAATTGACCCAAATGAGATAACTTTCCCTATTTCTGGCAAACCATCAAGATAGTCATGGACTTTAATAATTTTATCCATTTTATCTCGTGTAAACCAATATTTCGCTTTATTAGCATTCGTTTCATTTTCTTCTTCCCATTCATCAAATTCGTCCTCTTCTTGTTTAGCTTCTTTTTTCGTTGTTGGAAATTTCAAAATAATATTTAGTGGCGTTGTTCCTCCCAAATCTTCATCAATCTTTTTCATGCCTTTATAGATCTCTGTTTCCTTATCAAAATAATTAATAAAGCTATTCTCAACCTCAAGTCTGAATATTCCAACTAAACTTAAAAAAATAACTAATAAAGTAGAGCCGTAAATTAAAACTATATTATTTTTAGTAAATGAACCTAAGGCTGAAGTAATAAAAGATTTTTCAGTATCTTTAATACCCATTTCACTATCTGATGACCAAAGACTTATTAATGAAGGTAATAGTAAAAAAGTAACTAATAATGAAACTAATAATCCCAAAGTCATCATCCAACCAAAATCAATAATCGGTTTAATTCCGCTGAAAACCAGAGATAAGAAAGCACAAATCGTTGTTAAAACTGTGTATAAAATAGGTAACATCATTTTTTTACTAGCTTCAAACACAGCTTCATTTTTAGTCAGGTGTGGCACTTCTTTTTTTAATTGCAGGTATCTTACAGTGACATGAATGTTCATAGCCATGTTCAGTATAAGCATCAAAGCTATAAAGTTTGAAGAGATCACGGTGACCTTCCAACCTATTAAGCCAAGTAAACCAATCATAAAAATTACAGATGTAGCGCACCCTAATAATGGCATAATTACCCATTTAAGGTTTCTAAAAATAAACCATAGAGTTAAAATGATAAATAAAAATACTCCAATTCCAAAAACTAAAATATCACTTTTAATATAACTCATCATATCATCAGCGATCATAGGTATTCCTCCGAGATGTATTTTAGCATTTTCACCATATTTGCTTATTACATCTCTTATTTCAGAAATATTTTGATGATTTCTAATATTATATAAATTTTTATACTCCTCATATTCTTTAATAAATTTTTTATAATTAATTTTTTCTTTTTTTGTTAATCCAATTTCGTTTGATTGATTAAAATACTTATCTTTTACTTTTATATATTCAGCTAATCTCTCATCTTTTTTTAAGTAAACTACAATACCTGATGTTTTTCCGTCTTCGCTAATAACATAGTTTTTATAAATAGGACTATTTACAATTTCATCAAAACCTCTTTTTCTATCAATTTCTGGATAGGCTAAAGTTTTATAATTCTTTAGTCTGTCCATTAATCCTTCATCTGTGCTTTTTAAAAGTGGGACATCTATAATTGTAATTACACTGTCAACCCAAGTTAATTTTTCAATTTTTGATTTTAATAATTGAAGATTTAAAATTGTTTCTTTTTCTGTAAAGCTTGATACAGGAGTATACGTTAGTACCAAGAAATCTTTAGAACCATAGGTTTCGTTTACCTCTCTTAAATATTTAAGGTCAGGATCCCCTTCAAGTAAAAGCGCGTCAGAAGATGCATCTAAATTAAAGTTTTTTGATTGGTAAAGAGAGAATAAGACTAAAATTGCTAAAAAAAGAATCGTTATTTTTGAAAAATCTATAACTATCTTTTTATAAATACTAGCAAACATGAGAACATTTCAGATATATCTTAATTAATTTATAACTAAAGGAAAAACTATTGCTAATTTTTACTTAAATCTTTAAATTTTGTATAAATTCCCTCAAATTCTACTTTAACAGTACCGGTTGGACCATGTCTTTGTTTGCCCAAAATTATATCTGCTAAACCATTTACGTCATTCATTTTTGATTGCCATTCAGCATGTTCTATTGAGCCTAATTTAGGTTGTTTTCGTTCTAAATAATAAGCTTCTCTATAAACAAACATTACAACATCTGCGTCCTGTTCAATAGATCCCGACTCTCTTAAGTCCGCTAACTGAGGCTGTTTATCATCCCTTTGTTCAACTGCTCTTGATAACTGAGATAAAGCTAATACCGGAACAGATAATTCTTTTGCTAAGGCTTTCAAACCTTGAGTTATTTCTGAAATTTCTTGAACTCTACCTTCATTTTTATTTGAACTCGAACGCATAAGCTGTATGTAATCAACGACAACTAGTCCTAAACCGTGTAGTCTTTTTATTCTTCGAGCTCTATTACTTAAAGCAGCAATTGTGATTGCAGGAGTTTCATCAATGAATAAAGGTAAATTGTAAATATTTCTTGATGTTTCTATATATCTATTAATTTCTTCTTCAGTAACTTTTCCGCGTCTAATGTCATCGGATTTAATTCTAGCTTGTTCTGACAAAATTCTAGTTGATAGCTGCTCAGATGACATTTCTAATGAAAAAAAAGCTACTGAGGACTTTTCCTCGCGACTCAGGATATGTTGTGAAGCGTTGAAGGCGATATTGGTAGCTAGGGCTGTTTTACCCATTGATGGTCTTCCAGCTAAAATAACTAAATCTGATTTATGTAAACCACCTAATTTTTCGTCTAAATCAGTAAGACCAGTTGGAACACCTACAATTCCCTGATCACTTTGCATTGCTAAAGTTGCCATTTTAATAGTTTCATCTAAAGCTTTGTTAAATTTAAGATATGATTGAGAAAAAGTACCTCTCTCAGCTAAGTCGTAAAGAGATTTCTCTGTTTCTTCAATTATTTTTTCTGCATTTTTTTCTTGAGAACTTGCATTTAAAGTATCACCAGATAATTTATCAGAAACCATGACTAACTCTCTTCTTAAATACATTTCGTGAATAATTCTGGCATAATCGATTGCTTGTTTAACAGAGCCAGAAAATCTAGTTAATTTAACCAGGTACTCAGTTCCTCCAACTTCATTGAGCATGTTATCTTTTTCAAAAAAATTTTTTAGAGTTATTGGATTTGCGATCATTCCTTTGTTATTTAAACTCTCTATTACTTCGTAAATTTTTATATGTGCAGGGTCATAAAAAATTGATGAAGTAACTATTGTTGAAATCTCGTCAATTATATCGTTATTGACTAAAATTGATCCTAGAAGAGCTTGTTCTGCCTCTAGGTTTGAAGGTTGTTTGTTTTCAGATTTACTTGTTATCGACTTGATTTCTTTCACTTAATTATAATAAGAGAATGACACTAGTCATAAAGCAAAAAGTTACACACTTTTTCTTTATGTCTGTGGAAAAGTTATTTAGATTGTATCTTATCTATTTTGATAGTTATCTGGGCTTTAACTTCAGAATGGAAATTTATGTCAGCTTTAAACAACCCAATCTTATTTAATTCTTCTTTAAGAATAATTTGAGACGGTTCAACATCAGCTTTAGCTTTATCTTTAATGAGGTTAGTGATTTCTTTTGGTTTTACTGAGCCGTAAAGATCACCATTCTCCTTGCTTTCCTTATTAAAAGTAAAAGTTTTACTATTAACCAGTTTAGCTATCTCTTTAAATTTGTTTTTAAGTTCTGTATTTTTTTTATTTAGTTCATCTTTTTTTTTACTTACAAGTTCTAAGTTTTCTTTGTTGAATCTTAAAGCCTTACCTTGTTTAAGAAGATAGTTTCTACCGTAGCCATTTTTAACAACAACTTTATCTCCAATTTTGCCTAAATTAATAATGTTCTCTAATAAAATAATCTGCATTTACAATAATCCTAAAACCTTCGCTTTTTTAATTTCTCGAGTTAATTTTTTCTGCTTACCAAATGAAACGGAGGTAATTTTTGAGGAAAGGACCTTTCCATTATCTGAAATATATTTCCTTAAAAGGCTTATATTTTTATAATCAAGAATAGGTGCGTTTTTTATAGATAGAGGGCATTTTTTTGAAAATTTTCCATCATTCTTTTGGAACAAACTAAGTTTATTAAGAGAGTTTGAACCTTTTTTTTGAAACTTTTTATTTCTTCTTTTCATAAATATTATTTTTTATTAAAAAATTCATTTTCTAAGTCTAATTTTTTATATTTAACCGTCAAATGTCTTATCACTGAACTATCTACTTTAATTTTTTTGTTAATCTCAGTCAAAGTCTTCCCATCACCTTCAAATTTGAAATGAATATAAAAACCTTTCTTATATTTTTTGATTTTATTAGCAAGATTTAGTAAACCCCATTCCTCGACTTTTAAAACTTTTCCAGATGAGCTGTTGATTAATTCCTTGTATTTATCCCTAATACTTTTAATATCATTTGTAGCCAGATCTTGCTTTGCTACTATTGTGTTTTCGTAAAAAGCCATGTTTAAATATGTTAAATAAGTTATTTTAATTAATAGTAAAAAGTGGTTTATACTATACTTAAAGATTATAGCAATACCAATAATTAATAGATAAACTTAAATAAATGAGCGCTATATTATTTCCAGGACAAGGTTCACAAACTATAGGAATGGGATCTGAATTTTTTAATAGTTTTAGCTTGGTCAAAAAAATTTTTAAAGAAGCAGATGAAAAACTCGAATATCCAATCTCAAAAATAATATTAGAAGGCCCATCTGATGAACTACAACTTACAAAAAATACCCAACCGGCAATCCTCACTGTAAGCTACTCGATATTTAAAGTTCTAACGGAAGAATTTGGTTTTAATTATAAATCTGCAAAATATTTTGCTGGTCATTCCTTAGGTGAATATAGTGCTTTAGTTTGCTCAAATTCTCTAAATTTTAATGATGCTTTATTTTTGCTAAATGAAAGAGGAAAAGCAATGCAAGAAGCAGTTCCTGTAGGCAAAGGTGGTATGATTGCAATTTTAGGATTAGCAACCGAAGAGATTGATGATTTGATAAAAAATAGAAACTTTAATAAAATTTGTGAAATTGCAAATGATAATGCAAATGGTCAAGTTATAGTTAGTGGCGATATAGAATGTATAGATTCACTCCAAATTTTTTTAAAAGAAAAAAAAATAAAATCAATTCCTCTTAAAGTAAGCGCTCCTTTTCATTGTTCATTAATGAAACCTGCTGCTGATCAAATGAGTGATAAAATCAAAAACACAAGATTTAATAATCCATCAATTCAAATTGTAAACAATGTAACAGCTAAACCAGAAACTGACTCAAATGAAATAAAAAAACTTTTAATTGATCAAATATTTTCAACAGTAAAATGGCGGGAAAGCATAATCTTTATGTCTGAAATGGGAGAACAAAACTTTGTGGAAATTGGACCCGGCAAAGCATTATCAGGAATGGTTAAGAGAACACTTAAAAATTCAAATTGCTTTTCAATTAACTCAATTACTGATATGAAAAATTTTATAAATGAATCTAAAAAATAAAAAAGTTATAATTACAGGTGCTACGGGTGGCATAGGCAAGTGTCTTGTAGAAAAATTCCATAGCTTTGGTTCTACTATTGTTGCTACCGGTACAAATGAAGAAAAGCTAAAAGTTTTAAAAAGAAATTTTCCGGACGTTCATTGCGAGAGGTTTAAACTTGATGAACATGATAAGATCGAACAATTTATTGAAAAAATAAATACAAAATTAGATGGTATAGATATTCTTGTTAATAATGCAGGTATCACATTAGATAATTTATCAATAAGATTAACAGAGGATAATTGGAAAAAAGTCTTAGATATTAATTTAACTTCTAGTTTTTTAATGTGTAAGTACGCCATAAAAAAAATGCTAAAAAAAAAATATGGAAAAATAATTAATATAACTTCAATAGTTGGTCATACTGGAAATCTAGGGCAAGCAAATTACGCTGCCTCTAAAGCAGGCATAATAGCCTTCTCAAAAAGTTTAGCAATTGAATACGCTAAAAAAAATATTAATATTAACTGCGTCTCACCTGGTTTTATTAAAACTGAGATGACAGACAAAATCGAAGAAAATTTTAAGAAACTTTTAATCAGTAAAATTCCCTCAGGTGATCTCGGAACAGGAGAAGATGTTTCTAATTGTGTTGCTTTTTTAGCATCTGATATGGCCAAATATATTAATGGTGAGACCGTACATGTTAATGGAGGAATGTATATGGCTTGACAAATGTGATTATTAATCTATTAAGAAATTAAACATACAAGAAAGGGAATTCATGTCAGACGATATTAAAAGTAAAATTAAAAAAATAGTTGCAGACCACTTAGGAATCGAAGAAGAAAAAGTAACCGAAGAAGCCAGTTTTATCGATGATTTAGGTGCAGATAGTTTAGATACAGTTGAACTAGTAATGGCTTTCGAAGAGGAATTTGGTTCTGAAATTTCTGATAGTGAAGCTGAAAAAATATTAACTGTAGGCGATGCAATTAAATTTATTGAAAGTAAAGCCAGTTAAAAAAAAGGTTATTATTGATGGAGCATGATAGAGAAAATATCATGATAATATTGTCCTCTCCATCAGGAGTAGGCAAGACCACTCTAACAAAAAAAATTCAACAGAAATATCAATCTTTTAAAATCTCAGTATCACATACAACAAGATCACCTAGATCTAATGAAGTAAATGGTGTTGATTATCATTTTGTGTCAAAAAAAGAATTTGAAAAACTAATAAATGAAAATAAATTTTATGAATATGCTAAAATTTTTGAAAATTATTATGGCACATTAAAAAAAAGTGTAGATGATAGTATAAAAAAAAACGATATAATTTTTGATATAGATTGGCAGGGAACAAAACAATTATCAAAATTTCAGAATTTGAAATTAATCAAAATCTACTTAATTACTAACAATAAAGAAGAGTTAAAAAAAAGACTAATTAAAAGAAACCAAAATACCAAGGAAGAAATTGAAAAAAGATTTAAGTCTTTCGATGAGGATGTTAAACATTGGAATGATTATGATTATATTATCATTAATAAGAATCTTGACTATTGTTTTAAACAATTAGAAAGCATAATAAGCGTTTATAAAAATAGTTCTCATATTCCTTCGTAAAGTTCGGCAATTTTATAATATATATCCGGTTTTATTTCTAATGGCCTAGATTTAAGGTTTATTCCAGGGATTTCATTAATTTTAGAATAATCAAGTAATTTAAAAATATTTTTATTTATCATTTTTCTTTTACTAGAAAATAAAATATTTGTTATTTTTTCTAAACTATTTAAATTTTTAATCTCATATAAGTTATTTTTTTTTGGTTGCGCATGTATTACCATTGAAGTTACTTTTGGTTTTGGAAAAAAACAATTAGCAGATACTAAGAATTTTTTTTGTATTTTTAATCGGTAATTTGATATTATAGATAATCTTCCATAATTTGATGAAGAATATTTTCCTATAATTTTTTCTCCTAATTCTTTTTGAAACATAAATACTATATCTTTAAATTTAGGAGGCCATTTTTTAAATTTGATAATTTTTATAAGTATTTGAGAAGAAATATTATAAGGTAAATTTCCAAAAATACATGAGTCAGACTTAACAACTTCTTCAATATTAAATTTTAAAATATCTGCATTAAAAATTTTCACTTTATTATTGTTAAAGTATTTTTCTTTGAGCTTTTCATATAATTTTAAATCTTTTTCAATAATTAATAAGGACTTAGGCTCTTTAATTAATATTTCTTCTGTAAGTGCTCCTTTACCTGGACCTATCTCAATGATGTCTCTGTTCTTTATTGTTACAGTGCTGATAATTTTTTTAATTATATTATTGTCTATTAAATAATTTTGACCTAATGATTTTTTTGCAAAACTCATTTACCAAATCTATTAATAAATTTTATACAGTTTAAGAAACTTTTGATATTTGCTTTATTCTTACCAATTAAATATTTTGCAGTGCCGTGGTCAGGTGAGACTCTTAGATAATTTAGACCAAGTGTGGCATTAATAGCATCAAATTTAAATATAGTCTTAAAGGCTGGTAAAATTTGATCATGATACATACCAAATATTACGTCATAGCTTTTGTATTCATCCACAAAAACAGTGTCAGCTACCAAAGGTCCATTTATATTAATTTTTAAATTCTTAAGCTTGTTTATTGCTGGTATTATCTTTGTAATTTCTTCAGAGTTTTTTCTTAACTCTGCATTATGTGGATTTAACCCTAAAATACCTACTCGAGGCTTCTTTTTAAATGTTTTTTTAAACCAATTATTAAGCGTAATAACTTTTGATATTATTACATCTTTCTTGATATTTTTTGATATTTGCTTAACATCTAAATGAGTTGTAATCGGACTAACAGAAAACTTACTGTTTTGTATTAACATAACTTCTGAATTTTTTTTAATTTTACACTTAGATGAAAAAAATTCTGTAACACCAATATTTTTTTTTTTCAAAAGATTTTTACTAATTGCACAATTAATAATACCCGTAACATTTTCGTTTAATGCCAATTTATGAGCTAAATTTAGAGAACTGATTACAAAGTTTGATGCAGATTTTTTAGGCACTTTAAAAGGATTTTTAAATTTTAAGTCTAAATTGATAATTTTTAATTTTCCATCTCTTGAAATCTCGTTTAAATTTTCAACAATTTTTATATTTATTGGATAATTCAATTTCTTAAATTGAGCTTTGATGAGCTTGTAGTTTGAAATCAAAAAAATTCTATTTTTGATATTTTTTTTAATTTTTTTCCAACTTTTGAAAATTATTTCAGAATTAATGCTATTAGGATCACCGCCAACAATAATTATACTTTTTTTCATTTATACTCGATTGTACTTGTATTTTTTAATTTTGACAGATGGCTATTTGAATACAAGCTAAATTGTTCATTTTTTTTTTGATTAATGACTTCATTTTTAATTTTATTAATATTTAAATTATCAACCTTAGAAACTTTTTTATCATTTAATTTTAAAAAAATAATACTGCCTTGTCTATTTATTGGAGATGATACTTCATTGATTTTTAATTTTTTCACAATTTCATAGATTTCTTTTGAAAGAGATTTTGAATTTATCCATCCCAAATCACCTTTTTGCGATGCAGAATATGAGCTATTATACTTTAATGCAGTTTCTTCAAAACCATTAACTAAAATTTGTTCTGTAACTTCGGTAATTTTATCATCGAAACTTTCATTTTCACTTTTTAAAATCTCAATTTCTGAAATTTTAAACTCTTCTATATCGGACTCTTTTTTTATAATTTCTTCAACCTCTTTCTCGATACTACTGTTGTCAATTTCAATTTTTTTTGAATATATTTTAAAAATCAGTTCTCGCCATTTAATTTCTGTTGAAATTTCATCAATAAAAATTTGAAAATCCATATCATAACTTGAAAACTTCTTTTTCAAAGCAGGAATATTTTGAGTAATTGAGTTTAGATAAGAATTTATTTTGTTATTATTTTCTTTAATTTTATACCTTTCCACTTCAATCTTTTTTAATTTATTATCAATTAAAGTATCCAAAACTCCACTCTTGTATCGATCTATATTATTTTGATTTATTTCTTCATTAGAAATAATTAATGAACTTAAAATCTTATTTCTTATTTCAAACTCTGTTACTATTTGATTTTCAACCTTTATAATGATTTTATTATTTATTTGTGCAAATAAAGAATTAGAAAAGATTAAAAAGGCTAAACAAATTAAATATTTTTTCATTAATTACTAAATTTTGGAGAATTGATTTCTCCAAACGGTACGAGAGTTATTTTAAACATTAAAGAATTTTCTGGCTCCAATTCTGAGTCATTATAAAATTCTCTTCTATAAACTAAACCAGCTCTTAAACAATCATTAATGTATTCATAACTAAGATTATAAAATTCAGCTGAATTTGTAATTAAATTTCTTTTTGTTTCAAACGATACTAATCCGTTTTCTTTATTTTTATAATCTATCTTTGTTTTGAAGTAGTCTTGATTTCCAATATGTTTATTTTCTTGCAAATAATCAAACTTTAAATTTAAGGGCCCAAAATTAGTTGAAGTGCCTAATTCACTATAATTTAAATCTTTGTAATTTTGATCAATAGAAAAATTATAATTTAAGCTCGTATTTTTGTTTAAATTGTATTTCGCTGACCCAACTAGATCTGAAACTTTTTCGTTTAAACTTGTTATATCAGCCATTTTTTTATTTTCTTTTTCATTTATTACTTGTGCAACTGAAAAATC
>Ga0315315_10004001_pt1 | contig 13613 bp, 14 predicted proteins | sample M140m3416metaG_FD_203699 | JGI IMG/M metagenome (GOLD analysis project Ga0315315, IMG submission 203699) | Ammonia-oxidizing marine archaeal communities from Monterey Bay, California, United States - M1 40m 3416 | ecosystem: Environmental > Aquatic > Marine > Intertidal zone | place: USA...
TTTTATAGCGTAATGGATCCACATCGACCCTTTTCGAACTCGATAGTGAAAGGTTACAGCGGTGAAGATACTAAAGGGGGGGCCCTTTGGGAAAATAACACAATGTCTAAGCTTTTAAGAATATTACTTAATTGTAGAATCCAATATAGGGTGAATTGTTATATAATAATGTTAGTATAGAAAAGTATAATCTTTCTAGTTGCCTAAATGTGCCCTTTGATAAAAAAGATAAGTTATGAGTAACGTATACGATTGGTTCCAAGAGCGTCTTGAGATCCAAGCAATTGCAGATGATATTACTAGTAAGTATGTACCGCCACATGTAAATATTTTTTATTGCTTAGGTGGTATTACACTAACTTGTTTTATCGTTCAGGTAGCTACAGGTTTTGCTATGACATTTTACTACCGTCCTACTGTAACTGAAGCATTTGCTTCAGTTACATACATTATGACTGAAGTAAACTTCGGTTGGCTAATTAGATCAGTTCACCGTTGGTCAGCAAGTATGATGGTGTTAAATATGATTCTTCACGTTTGTCGTGTTTATTTAACTGGTGGCTTTAAAAAACCAAGAGAACTTACTTGGGTTACTGGTGTTGCTTTAGCATCGGTAACAGTGTCCTTTGGTGTAACAGGATACTCTCTACCATGGGATCAGGTTGGATATTGGGCTTGTAAAATTGTAACAGGTGTACCTGACGCAATCCCTATTGTTGGAGACTTAGTTGTAAAAGTTTTACGTGGTGGTGTAAGTGTTGGTCAATCAACATTAACTCGATTCTATAGTGCACATACATTTGTGTTACCTGTAGTAGCAGCAGTTTTAATGCTTACTCATTTTGTAATGATCCGTAAGCAAGGTATTTCGGGACCACTATAAAGGTTAATATTGAATAGTAACTTTTACAGGTTCTAGTAAACTCTTATCAAACTGTTAAACGAAAAAATTTTCTATGTCTATTTTAAAAAAGCCGGATCTAGCAGATCCTAAACTAAGAGCAAAATTAGCTAAAGGAATGGGTCACAATTACTATGGTGAGCCTGCTTGGCCTAATGACTTACTTTACATCTTCCCTGTTTGTATTCTTGGTACAATTTCTTGTTGTATCGGTTTAGGTGTACTTGAGCCAACACCATTAGGAGAGCCAGCAGATCCTTTTGCTACTCCGTTAGAAATCTTACCTGAGTGGTATTTCTTCCCTACATTTAACTTACTTCGAGTAATTCCGAATAAGTTACTAGGTGTTTTCTCAATGGCGGCTGTTCCACTTGGTTTAATTACAGTACCTTTTATCGAAAATGTTAACAAGTTCCAGAACCCTTTTAGACGTCCTCTAGCGTCACTAGTGTTCTTAATTGGTACTTTCACAGCTTTTTGGTTAGGTATTGGTGCAACAATGCCAATTACGCAAGCATTAACTTTAGGATTCTTTTAAAATCATCTTGATTTAAGAGATAACGTAATTCGGGTTTTGAGGGTTTTTACATTTTATGTAGACAAACCTTAAAACCCGAATACATATTTAGCTGACATTTTATGGCACTTTTTTAAACTATAAGTTAACTTGACAATAATACGAAAAACATATATTCTTCAGTTGTAGAGTTCTTTAATATATTAGTTGTATTTTGGGGTGTAGCCAAGTGGTAAGGCAACGGACTTTGACTCCGCTATTCGTAGGTTCGAGCCCTACCACCCCAGATAAAAATCTTTGTAGTGCGATTATCTATATTAAACACATGAATGGGTCTTTAAAAAAAAGAAAATTTGACTTTTCAGTGTGCTTCTAGTAAATTTAGGATTGTAATATTTTAGGGCTTGTAGCTCAGTGGACTAGAGCACATGGCTACGAACCATGGTGTCAGGGGTTCGAATCCCTTCTTGCCCGTTACTTCAAAGTAATAAATGTTTTTAAAAAGCTTAAAGTGTAACATTATGCGGTGTTGACAAATATGATGTTATTAGTTAGAATCCTTTATAGGAGAGGTGGCAGAGTTGGTCGATTGCGTCTGATTTGAAATCAGATGAAGTGCAAGCTTCCGTGGGTTCGAATCCCACCTTCTCCGATTTATTATTAAATTTATAATATTATTTTTTGCTTAATGCTATAAAAAAAAGTTGCTTCGTCCCTATGATTAGGGACGAAGCAACTTTTTTATTAAACCGTTTATCTTAAGCTCTCAAACTTTTTATTAGTCTAGAGGACGCATTGATAATACTGGCTCGTTTTCACGGTTAATACCTTTCTCGAAACCTGCAGCAGCAGCTCTCGCACGACCTGCGTGCCAAAGGTGTCCAACCCAAAGGAAGAAACCTAAGAAGAAGTGTGAACAGCATAACCATGATCGTGGTGATACGTAGTTAACAGAGTTAATCTCTGTTGCTACACCACCTACTGAGTTAAGAGCACCAAGTGGTGCGTGAGTCATGTACTCAGCAGCACGACGTTCTTGCCAAGGCTGAATGTCGTTACGAATCTTGTTAAGATCAAGACCGTTTGGACCACGTAGCGGCTCAACCCATGGAGCACGCATATCCCAGAAACGCATTGTTTCACCACCGAAGATGATCTCACCACTTGGTGATCTCATAAGGTACTTACCTAGACCTGTAGGTCCTTGCGCAGATGCTACGTTCGCACCTAGACGCTGGTCACGTACAAGGAAAGTAAATGCTTGTGATTGAGAAGCCTCAGGACCTGTAGGACCAAAGAACTCACTTGGGTAAGCTGTGTTGTTGTACCATACGAAAACAGCAGCTGTTAGACCCATACCACTTAGAGCAGCAAGACTGTATGATAGGTAAGCTTCACCAGACCATACAAATGTACGTCTAGCCCAAGCAAATGGCTTAGTAAGAATGTGCCAGATACCGCCAACAACACATAGGAAACCTAGCCAGATGTGACCACCTACTAAATCTTCCATGTTGTTTACACTAAGAATCCAACCGTCACCACCAAATGGCGACTTTAATACATAACCAAAAATGATTAGTGGGTTTAGAGTAGGTGCAGTGATTACACGAACATCTCCACCACCTGGAGCCCATGTATCATAAACTCCACCAACGAAACAAGCCTTAGCTACAAGAAGGAAACAACCAATACCTAGAAGGATTAGGTGAATACCTAGAATTGTAGTCATTTTGTTCTTATCACGCCAGTCATAGCCGAAGAATGGGAAGCTTTCTTCAAGTGTATCAGGACCAATTAGTGAGTGATAAACACCACCAAAACCTAAAACAGCTGATGAAATTAGGTGAAGTACACCCACTACGAAGAATGGGTAAACATCAGTTACTTCACCACCAGGACCAACACCCCAACCAAGAGTTGTTAGGTGAGGGATAAGAATACAACCTTGCTCATATAGAGGCTTCTCTGGAATGTAGTGTGCTACTTCGAATAAAGTCATAGCACCACACCAGAAAACCATTAGGCCTGCGTGTGCAACGTGTGCACCTAGCAGTTTACCTGAAACATTAATAAGACGTGCGTTACCAGACCACCATGCGAATCCTGTAGATTCGATATCACGGCCTGCGATTACTGTGTTAAAGGGCGTTTCCACGTGGTAGTACCTCCTCAGGGAAGATGAAGTTTTCATGAGGTTGATCTTGCGCAGCCATCCAAGCACGAATACCTTCGTTTAGAAGGTTGTTCTTTGTGTAGAATGTCTCAAATTCTGGATCTTCAGCAGCTCGAAGCTCTTGCGATACGAAATCGTAAGAACGAAGGTTTAGAGCTAGACCTACAATACCAATTGAACTTGTCCACATACCTGCTACAGGTACGAAAAGCATGAAGAAGTGTAGCCAACGCTTGTTAGAGAATGCAACACCGAAAATCTGAGACCAGAAACGGTTTGCTGTTACCATTGAGTAAGTTTCCTCTGATTGAGTCGGTGTGAACGCACGGAATGTGTTAGCTGCATCACCATCTTCAAATAGAGTGTTCTCTACAGTTGCACCGTGGATCGCACAAAGTAGTGCACCACCAAGAATACCTGCAACACCCATCATGTGGAATGGGTTAAGTGTCCAGTTGTGGAAACCTTGTAGGAAAAGTAAGAAACGGAAGATTGCTGCAACACCAAAACTTGGTGCGAAGAACCAACTTGCTTGACCTAGAGGGTAAACTAGGAAAACTGTTACAAATACTGAAATTGGACCTGAGAATGCAATTGCGTTGTATGGACGAATCCCTACAAGACGTGCAATTTCAAATTGTCTTAGACAGAAACCAATTACACCGAAAGAACCGTGTAAAGCGATGAAACACCAAAGTCCACCGATTTGGAACCAACGTGTAATGTCACCTTGAGCTTCAGGACCCCAGATAAGTAGTAGAGAGTGACCCATACTGTTAGCTGGTGTTGATACAGCAGCTGTTAGGAAGTTACATCCTTCTAGGAAAGAACTTGCTAGACCGTGAGTGTACCAAGATGTTACGAAAGTAATACCTGTTAGCCAACCACCTACTGCTAGGAAAGCACATGGAAATAAAAGAAGACCAGACCAACCTACGAAAACGAAACGGTCACGCTTTAGCCAGTCATCAATAAGATCGAAGGCACCTCGATCTTGCTTTTGTCCGATTGCGATAGTCATATTAACTATTTTTTTTTAATTTATTAAAAGTGAACTCTCATTTGTTTTATAGAAAGCTTTAGCAATTTCAATAAGACTTAAACTTATTGAAAACAAAATTAAATTTCACTTATCTTATCAGTCTACATAACAATTATAGTATCAAATTAGAGAAATTGGTTAACTTCGGGTTAGGTTAAAAAGTATCTGTCTCGGCCAATTTACCTGTTATTTTTAACCAATTTTGTGCTTCGATGTAATTGTTAGGAGCTAACCTAATAGCTTTTATCCAATAACTACCAGCTTTTTCAAACATATTTTGTGCTAGTTCAAATTCTTTCTTTTCAGATGCTTTTGTTCCTTGATAATGATAGATAACAGCAATATTATTTAAAGCTTGAGGCAATCGAGTATTTAAACTAAGAGCTTGTTTATAATAATCCAATGCTTTTGTGTAATCTCCATTATTACTGTAAATAAGCCCGACATTGTAAAGGATATAGCTTCGATCATAGGGATCTTCTTCTAGTTTTAGTGCTTCATAATAATTTTCTAGTGCCTCAGCATAGTCACCACTCGACTGTGCGGACATACCGTAGCGATAATAAGAAAAAGCTTGCTTCTCATCTTTCGTTGCTGGTAGTACTTTTAATAAGATATCTGCTAAAACCGTAAATGTTTTATCGATAAAATTGTCATTTTTTTGACCCATTAAAATTCTTTTTTTTATAAAAAATGGAATACACCCATAACTAAATTATTACACATTCTTATTCAAAGGCGGATAAAAGAACATATTAGATTGACATACTTAAGTTATTTTTTTAATCTTTTATAGGAAAAAGTATTTTAGTAAAATGTAACATATTTAGGTATATATGGCTAAACAGAGCATGATTCAGCGCGAAAAAAAGCGTGAACGCCTAATTGCTAAATACGCTAGTAAAAGAGAACTTATTAAAGAAAAACTACAAACGGTGAGTTCCTTTAATGAACGCGTAGAACTGTATAAAAAACTAGAAAAATTGCCTCGAAATTCTTCTCAAACTCGCCATCGAAACCGATGTTGGGTAACGGGTCGTAGCCGTGGATTTTATAAAGATTTTGGATTATCGAGACATGTACTAAGAGAAATGGCACATGATGGGCTTATTCCAGGCTTAACAAAATCTAGTTGGTAATAAACAATTTTTAAAATAAACCCTTATGACGAAAAGAACACTTCGAGGGACTAATTTGAAAAAAATTAGAACATCAGGTTTTCGAAACCGTATGGAAACTAAAAACGGTCGCAGAATAATAAACGCTAGAAGAAAAAAAGGTAGAGCTAGATTAACAGTTTAATTCTTGTAATATGATAAAACTTAGACTTAAGAAGTATGGTCGTAAAGGACAACCATGCTACCGAATTGTTGCAATGGATAGTCGTACAAAAAGAGACGGTCGACCAATCGAAGAGTTAGGATTCTATAATCCAATGCTAGATGAAACAAATTTAAAGTTTCAACGAATTATAGAACGATTAAAACAAGGTGCACAACCTACAGACACTGTAAGAAATATTTTTGTTAAGGCAAAAATTTTTGAGCAATTATAGGTTAGCAAGGTATTAAATTTTTGGTATAAATTTCCGAAGACCTTTTCTTTCTATTCTTGCTATACGAATTTAATACCACGAAGATTAAAAAAAAGATTCTAATGATGTCTGCTAATTTACGGTTAAAGGTTCTTTGGCTTAAAAACTGTTTGGGGTTGTCTATTGATCAAGTTAGCTTAAAAAGCCAACTGCCGATTACCTTCTATTACTTTTGGCCAAGAACTGAAGCATGGGAGCAGCTAAAGCTAGAACTAGATTGTAAACCCTGGATTAATGAAGTAGAAAAAATAAAAGTTTTAAATACAATCAGTCAAATAATAAGCCTTTGGAAATCTTCCAGAAGTTTTAACGTTAACAAAAACCTACTAGAAAGTTTTGAAAATGTAGATTTCGTAAAGCTTAACAATTAGGCTTATAGCTCAGTGGATAGAGCACCAGATTCCGGTTCTGGGTGTCGAGGGTTCGACTCCCTCTTAGCCTTTTAATGCATTCTTACTTTACTATCTATACTGCATCTGGCTGGACTTGAACCAGCGATGTCTCATTGAGAAGCGGATTATGAGTCCGATGCCTTCGACCACTTGGCTACAGATGCTTTAGGTTGGTGGAGCTGGTGGGACTTGAACCCACGTCCGTTTATGGTTTACGCACGCTCCATTATCTAGAATAGAAACAGTATTATTTTTTTAAAATACTTAAATCTCTACATAAAGCTAAGTATACAACTTTATGTGCCTTTTATTTTATAAAGGAATATTTAAATTCAGTCTATATAGTAAAGAACCTATTACTGAAAATCCAAGAAATTTATGCTAACGCTAGCGCGGCTCTTGAATTAAAAGATAAGATGTTGTTTGCACTTATTATTTGATTTGGCTTTACAAGCCATTTATAGAACATTTAAAAATATAAACGTCGAATCCGAAGCAGCCCCTAAAATTATCATACAAAAGCTAGCTTTTATTTGTCAAACTAGTTCAGTCTCGAAAAGACTCTTTTTAAAATTATTAAGTGAAATAGCTAACCCCAAAAAATATATCTAAAAAGCTCTTAAATTTTCGATATTTTATATTTAAAGTCTGTTTCACATTACTTACTAGTTTGTTCTGCTTACTTAAAGCCTCAAGTTCATTGACTTCGTCAAAAGTCTCTTGGGGTGCTACAAAGTAAGTTTTGCCTGCATAAACAGCAGATTTATAGCGTCTTGGTCGATTAGTAATTCTGTCCTCCCATAATTCGAGAAAGTCTTCTAAGTTGTGGATATAGATCTTTGGTTTTCTAACAAAAAATTCTACATTTGAAGTTCGGCTACCACTATACCGTGCAACGGATCTACCTTTGGCTTTCACAAAAATTTGAGCCTGTTCTTTATTAAAGAAAACATAATTTGTAAACCTATCTGTCGTTCCGGCTTCCACTAGAGAGCCTTGCATAATCCAGTTATGCCCAAAACCAATAATATTATCAAAATATTGAATAAACCTACCCCATGCTGAGTCCATAAATCCAATTACCTGAAAGTATTGTTCGAAAATTATATTTCGAGGTTTGTTAGTAACTTGAACAACGTAAATAGGTACTCCCTTAAAGTATTCGCTTCTTTGTAAAAAAGAAGTTTTTGGCGATATGATACTTCCTAATTTACCAAGATATGGAAACATATTTACGCTTCTTGGACGAAATCGTAATTGGTGTTGCGTCTCATCAACAATAAGATAACGACTACGAAGTTGTTGTGTAAGTAAAGTTTTTAAGTCTTTAAGATTTGGTACAAAACGAAAGTCAACATCAGGGTGATGTTCTCTTGTTACTTGATAAGCGGAATCAAGGCCAATACAGTGTATTGACAATCCAAGAAGGTTTGTGCCTGACCCATCTGTTTTTGCTATTTCTTCAAGTTGTTTTTGAGCATCTTCTTTATTAAAGAAGAAAAACCCTAAACTTTTCCGTTTTTCCGTATAAGTGTCAGATACTCCAGAAATACTATAAGCTACTTGCTTAAAATACCCTGTAAGATCTTTAGAACGGTAAAGATTTTCGGGTTTGGTTAAAGCGATCTCTTTATAACCGTTCAAAATCACAAAAACCGGTATCGACGCTAGATTTGTTTGAATTTCCTTAGTCTCTTTGCTATAGAAATTAGACGAATATCTTCTATCGAGAAAGGCTTTTTTTAAGTCTTCTCTTGTATATTCTCGTGTTAACGCGGTACTAGGTGTTGATCTAAATAACCAATGATGAATGTAATCCATAAAAGGAAAACTATGTTCTAACACCCCGTAATTATGGCTAACTAATAAATCATCGTGTAATTCGTCTAATTCATCCCATTTAACTTTTACTTTTGGCGGGTAAGTGTATAAATATTCAAAGAATTCCGCCGTTTTAAAACTTTTTTTTCCGCTTCCTTGGAAGTTCTCTTTAACTATTTCCGTAAGCTTTACAGAGGAACTGTTTTTAATATCAGTTATTTCTACCATAAATTTGTTGTTTTCTTAAATAAATAAGTTGAAACATGTTTAAAATGTTTGCAAAAAACGACAATATAGTCTAATATATATTTAAGGGCGGTTAGCTCAGTGGTAGAGCGCCTGCCTTACAAGCAGGTGGTCATAGGTTCAAATCCTATACCGCCCAAGTTTGTTTCATTGAAATCTTAAATTATCAAACAGGTTAGACAAAAGGTGTCTAACCTGTTTAAAATTCTAAATTTGTTGGGCTCATCGTCTAAGGGATTAGGACAGAGAACTTCTAATTCTCTAATGTAGGTTCGAATCCTACTGGGCCTATTTTTTAATTAAATACTTCTTCAAAAACTGTTGCCACTTTATCTCCAGAATCGATTGACTCTAACGGATCTTTTCTTAAGCGGTGTCTTAGACATAATGTAATAACTTTATCAATATCCTCTAAAGTTACTTTAGTGCGTCCGTTAAAAGCAGCGTGTGCTTTCGCAGCACGGTTTGTAACAATATCACCACGTAGTCCATCAACGTCTAGACTACCACATACTTGAGAAATTTTAACCCTGAATTCGTAATCTAATTCTACATTAGGTAAACGGTCCTGTGCATCCGTAATTTGTTTTTTTAGTTCCGTTAACGCTTCCGCATTAGCTTGTAAACAATCATCGGGATTTTGGTCGAAGTAACTTCTTTCTTCAACAACACGAACACGAGTCTCTGGATCACGAACCGTGCGGATTTCAGCGTGCATACCAAAACGGTCTAATAATTGCGGTCTTAATTCACCCTCTTCCGGGTTACCCGAACCAACAAGTACAAATCTAGCAGGGTGCTTAATTGAAATACCTTCACGCTCAACAGTGTTCCACCCTGATGCAGCCGAATCTAGTAGAATATCTACTAAGTGATCATCTAGTAAATTTACTTCATCCACGTAAAGAATTCCACGATTTGCTTTTGCTAAAAGACCTGGCTCAAAAGCTTTCACACCCTCTGTTAGCGCTTTCTCAATATCGATCGTACCACAAACTCGGTCTTCCGTAGCCCCTAAAGGAAGATCAACCATTGGGACTTTTTTATAATCAACTGCAACATCTTTATTTTGCTCCACTGCGGATTTTACAGCTTCACTCATAAGTTCAAAATCAGTCGTCGAAGAGTTAAAAGGATCGTCAGCAGCAACTTGAATAGCAGGTAGTAAATCAGCCACCGCTCTGATTGTTGTAGATTTACCAGTTCCTCTATCACCCATAATCATTACGCCACCAATTCGTGGATCAATAACGTTTAAAATTAAAGCGAGTTTCATTTCTTCTTGACCAATAATCGCTGTAAAAGGAAAAACCGGTCTCTCGTTTTTAACTTCAGTTGGCGTAGTTGTTTCCATATATATAAGTATTTTATCTCAGTAAGAATAAATTTATTAACTATAAACTATAGTAGCATATTTTATGAAGAAATCCCAAATATTGGAGAACTTGGTTGTGCTATTTTCTGAGTTTTTGCTTTTCCTGCTAGATAACCAAACCGTCCGGCAAGCACACCTAATTTCATACCTTGCGCCATGGTTTTAGAAGAATTAGCTTTTGCAATCGCGGTATTAGCAAGAACTCCGCAAGCACCAATTTCCATTGCTTCGGCAGCTTGACTTGGGCATCCAATACCCGCATCTACGATAACAGGTACGTTAGACCCTTCGATAATAATCTCAATATTATTCAAATTCTTTAAGCCTTGATTTGAGCCAATTGGTGAGCCTAAAGGCATTACTGTAGAACAGCCAACCTCCTCTAGTTGTTTTGCTACAATAGGATCTGCGTTAATATAAGGTAAAATATCAAAATTCTTACCTACTAAATATTCAGCTGCGGCAAGAGTACCTAAACTATCAGGAAGTAAATATTTAGGATCAGGGATTATTTCTAATTTAATAAAATTATTATCCGAATAATTTAAATTCTTTAAAATTTCTCGCCCTAAAAATGATAATCTTATTGCCTGCTCGGATGTTTGACATCCAGCTGTATTTGGCATTAACCAAATCTTAGTCCAATCTAAATTTGCTAGTAATTTGTCTAAACTCTCAACATTTGTATTTTGTGCTCTTCGAACGGCAACAGTGAGGATTTCACACCCACTTGCAAGTATGGCATCTTTTGCTTCTTGAAAATTTTTATACTTACCAGTACCCAACATTAATCTGGATGAGAAACTTTTATTTGCTATGATTAATGGGTCATTCTCGATGTAATCCATAATATTTGTATATTTATATTAATAAGTTAAATTAATGGTTAATCTTAAACAAGAAGATAACTTGTGCTTCTAGTGATATAATTTCTTAAGTAAAAGGAAAATAAATTTGTTAAATTTTTGTGCTAGAAAGTTAAATACAACCAACAGTTAAGAATTCTATTTCAACTTCTTGCTTCGTTAATAACAATCTCTAGGATAAATAATAATAGTAAAAGAGTCACTAAAAAAATCGTTTTGAACGAAACTATTAATCTTTTTAAATAAGATTAAATCCTGACTATCTAATCTTAGATTAATTAAAGTCTCCAACTAAAATGGCACGTGTTATTGTAATAACTTCTGGCAAAGGTGGTGTAGGTAAAACAACAACAACATCTAATATAGGGGTTTCATTAGCCCGTTTAGGAAATAATACATTACTGATTGATGCGGATGTAGGTTTGCGCAACCTTGATCTTTTATTGGGCCTTGAAAACCGTATAATCTACACAGGTTTAGATGTTCTTAATAAAACTTGCCGGCTCGAGCAAGCACTTGTCCAAGATAAGCGCCAACCAAACTTAAGCTTTCTACCTCTTTCGTCGAACCGCGTTGAATTAACAATTACTGGCGAACAGGTTAGTAGCTTAATTCAAAGTTTAGAGTCTAACTATGACTACATTTTAATTGATAGTCCCGCGGGAATTGATAGTGGGTTTTTAATAGCAATTGAATGTGCTACCGAAGCAATTGTTGTAGTTACACCAGAAGTACCATCTATTCGGGACGCCGATCGAGTAATTGGTATTTTGATGTCAAAAAATATTACTAAAATTAATTTAATCATTAATCGGATCCGACCTAACATGGTTAGAAATGAAGATATGATGTCTATCGACGACGTTACTAGCATACTTGGAGTAAGTTTAATTGGGGTAATCCCAGACAGTGAGAAAATAATCATTGCCTCGAATCGAGGGGAACCCATAGTCCTTTCAGATAAAGTAAATTTGGCTCGTACAGCATTTGAGAATACTGCCAGACGGTTAGTAGGGGAAAGTGTTGAGTTTCTTGATTTAAGTGTATCGAACTCTAGGAACCCGGTGAAGAGAATTTTCAAAAACTTAATCAAACGGTCTGCTTTGGATTAGACGAACTCGGTAAAAAAAAAGGACCACACAAATAACATTAAGAGTAAGAGTGTGGTCCTTTTTTAGCACAACAGGTAACAAGCTTTTTCTGTTAAGACATTCGCTTTAATTGTTGTAATGCAACACGGCCAATGTTAAATAGAGCCCAAGAAGCAGCGGCTAGTAGTGGAAATAATACAACTAGAAGTCTCGTATCTGCCATAAGAGTAAAATTATGTTTACAAATATAAAATGTTTTGTATTTGAATATTATTATACATCTTTTATAAGATTAGTCCTTACGAAAAGTGAATTTTTAATCTAACAAGGGTGTACTTATTCTTTAGTAGCGATATTGTTTTCGGGATTTTGTTAGTTAAAATAGAATAGCTTGTACCTTTTCTTGCTAACTCTTAAAAGTTAAATTTAAATTTTTCTATATTGATACCAAGTTTTAGAAATTGGTGTCTTTACTTTAAGTTTCTATAAGAAAATTTTTTATAAATTTCGTTTTTTAAGAAAAAATTTATTTTCTTCTATGTCAGATCTTCCTTTTACATTGGACCAATTAAAAATTCTACGCGCCATTTCAAATGAAGGGAGTTTTAAAAAAGCCGCCGAAAAATTATATATATCACAACCGGCAGTAAGTCTTCAAATACAAAACTTGGAAAGAATGTTAAACAAACCATTATTTTACCGCGATAAAAGAAAGGCGCGTTTAACAGAGACAGGTCAACTTTTAATAAAATATTGTGATAGAATTCTAAGTCTTTGTGAAGAAACTTGTCATGCCTTAGATGAATTGCATGCTTTACAATCGGGAGCTCTTATAATTGGTGCAAGTCAAACAACTGGCACTTATCTAATGCCCCGTTTAATTGGACTTTTTCGTCACAAGTACCCCCAAATAGCTATTGAGTTGCAAGTCTACTCTACAAGAAAAATTTCGTGGGGTGTTGCAAATGGACGAATTGATTTAGCTGTCGTAGGTGGAGAAATTCCCCACGAACTAAAAAATAGTTTAGAAATCACATCATATGCCGAGGACGAACTTGCGCTTATTTTACCTTTATCCCACCCTTTCGCTTCTTTAGATTACATTCAAAAAGAAGATCTTTATCGATTAAGGTTTATTGCTTTAAACACACAATCCACGATTCGAAATGTTATTGAGAAAACCCTTGCTCAAAACGGGATTGATAGTAGTTACTTCAAAATTGAAATGGAATTAAACTCTATAGAAGCTATAAAAAATGCGGTCCATTCGGGTTTAGGCGCAGCATTTGTATCTGTTTCAGCCATTTCTAAAGAATTAGAATTTAATATGCTACATTGGGCAAAAATAGAAGGCATTACAATAAAGCGTACATTGTCAATCTTATTAAACCCCAAAAGGTATCATTCAAATGCAACAAAAATATTTAAAGAAGAAGTTCTTGAAATGTTTTTTAGTACACCTTTATCTATTAAATTAGAAGACTAGCCTAGGGACTTATTTTTATCGACCTGCTACTGAATTTGACAAAAGAAAGTTCTTGACATAAACGGTAAGTTATTTTATCTTATTATTAAGTAAATTTTGCCCCCAT
>Ga0315315_10004002_pt1 | contig 13604 bp, 16 predicted proteins | sample M140m3416metaG_FD_203699 | JGI IMG/M metagenome (GOLD analysis project Ga0315315, IMG submission 203699) | Ammonia-oxidizing marine archaeal communities from Monterey Bay, California, United States - M1 40m 3416 | ecosystem: Environmental > Aquatic > Marine > Intertidal zone | place: USA...
GGAAGCAGAGGTGGTGCAACAGGTGATTTATATTTATTTATTAATGTTCACTCTCATGATTTGTTTAAAAGGTCTGATGAAAACTTATTTTTTGAATTCCCACTATCATTAGCTGATGCTGCTTTGGGAACGACTATTGAAATTCCAACTATTGATGGTGGAAAAGCAAAAATAAAAATTCCTGATGGAACTCAAAATGGGAAGCAATTTAGATTAAAAGGCAAAGGAATGCCGTTCATGAGAAGAGGTGATTTTGGTGATCTGTATGTTCAGGTAAAAACAGAAGTCCCCGTATATTTAAATAAAAAACAAAAAGAATTATTGGAGCAATTTAGAGAAATTGAAAACGATAAATCAAATCCTAGTATTAAAAAGTTTTTTCAAAAAGCAAAAGATTTTTGGAAGAATTAATAATGATTAAATCTATTTTTAATTTCTGGAAAAATTGGAATGCCAATTTATTTGTTAAAATAATCTATAGCTCAAAAACATAAAACTACTTCTTATAAAGTTTAATTAATAAAAATTTTTAAGAAGGAGTTTATGAATAAGAAAAAATTATTTTATAAAGCAATAATATGGAATATTATTGGACTTGTTATAACAAGCATAATTTCATTTCTATGGTTTGGTAATTGGATACAATCATTAAGTTTTAGTTTAATTTTAATAATCATAAGTATCTTTACGTATGTTTTGTATGAGATAGTATGGAATAAATTATCAAAAAAAAATGAAAAAAATTAACTTAGCTATTTCAGGGTGTATGGGAAGGATGGGTCAACAGCTCATCAAATCTTCAAAAAAAAATAAAAATTTTAAATTAGTTACACTTACAGAGAATAGATTGGTTAATAAAAAATTTAATGGAATTAAACCTGAATTAAATTCTGATAAAGCCTTTAAAAAAACCGACGTAATTATTGATTTTACAGTACCAAATTGCACGCTTGAAATACTAAAAATAGCGTCAAAACTAAGAAAAAAAGTAGTAATTGGTACTACAGGATTTACTAGGAGCCAAGAAAATCAAATTAAAAAATATTCAAAGAGAATACCTATTTTAAAAGCAGGTAATATGAGTTTAGGTGTTAATTTATTAATGTATTTAACCGAGATTACCTCAAAATCTCTGGATGATGAATACCTAAGCAAAATATTTGAAGTACATCATAAACATAAAAAAGACTATCCATCTGGTACTGCGTTAATGCTTGGTAAAGGGATTGCTGATGGAAAAAATAAAAATTTATATAATTTAATTGGTAAAAAATTCTTAAATAAAAAATCTTTTCCTTATGGAAAAAAAATTAATTTCAACTCAATTAGAAAAGGTGAAATTATTGGAGAACATGAGGTGAAATTCTCAAGTGGAAAAGAGATAATTACTTTAAACCATGAGGCTTTTGATAGAGCACTTTACTCTGATGGAGCTTTAACTGCCTCTAAATGGTTGATGAATAAAAAACCAGGCTTATTTTCTATGAGAGATTTGCTTAACTTTTCATAATGAATGAAAAACAAAAAGCAAAAGTAATTATTAAAACTCTAAATAAAATTTACCCTAAAGCGCCTGTTCCTCTAAAAAGTAAAAATACTTTCACACTATTAATTTCTGTCCTGCTTTCAGCACAATGTACTGATGTAAACGTTAATAATGTAACAAAGGATATGTATCCAAAATACTATAAGCCAGAACATTTTGTAAAATTAGGAAGGAAAAAAATTGAAAAATTAATAAAGAAAATAGGTATTTTTAGAGTTAAAGCTAAAAGTATTTACTTAATGTCAAAACAAGTGTTAGAAAAACACAAAGGTAAAGTACCTAAAACTTTTGAAGAACTCGAAAAACTACCTGGTGTAGGACACAAAACAGCAAGTGTAGTAATGTCCCAGGGTTTTGGATATCCAGCTTTTGCCGTTGATACTCATATACATAGACTTGCACAACGATGGGGTTTAACAAATGGGAAAAATGTTGTTCAAACTGAAAAAGATTTAAAAAGAATATTCCCTAAAAAAACTTGGTCTAAACTTCATTTACAAATAATTTTTTATGGCAGAGAATATTGCAAGGCTAGAGATTGCTTTGGTTTAAGCTGCAAAATATGCACTACTTGCTACCCAAATAGAAAAAAACCTGTTATTACCAAAAAAGCTTAATATGAAAATTTTAGGAATAGGAAACGCAATTGTGGATGTCATTTGTAAAGTAGATGACAATTTTATTAGCAAAAATAATCTTACAAAGAGTACAATGAAATTATTCTTTGATGAAAATGAGTTCAAAAATTTAATAACAAATCTTAAAATTGAAAAAACTGTATCAGGTGGATCCGTAGCAAACTCTATAGTTGGACTATCTCAACTTGGCGATAAAGTTGGTTTTATAGGTAAAGTTTCTGATGATGAATTTGGTGGTAAATACGAGGAAGGTTTAAAAAAAGAAAATGTAAAATATTTTTACTCGAAAAAGAAAGAAGAGTTACCAACGGGAACTTGTTTAATTTTAGTAACCCCAGACTCGGAAAGAACAATGTGTACTTTCCTAGGAACTGCAGGAAAAATTAACGAAAATGATGTGAGTTCTGATGCAATTAAAAAAAGTGAGATAATTTTTTTAGAAGGTTACTTATGGGATGAAGGAGAACCAAAGAAAGCATTCGATAAAGCTATAAATAATGCAAACAAAGTTGCTATGTCGCTTTCTGATCTATTTTGTGTAGATAGACACAAACCACATTTTTTAAACTTAGTTAAAAACAAACTCGATATAACTTTTGCTAATGAACAAGAAATTAGTTCTTTAATTGAAGCAAAAAATTTTGAAGAAGTTATAAACTTTTCAAAACAACTTAACAAATTAATGATTATAACTAGAGGGGAAAAAGGTGCTGTTGCAGTAAATGGTAATGAAGTTATTGAGACCTATATACAAAAAAATCTTAAAATTGTTGATCTTACAGGCGCAGGTGATCTCTTTGCTGCTGGATTTTTACATGGGTACATCAATAAATTACCAACAAAACAGTGTCTCAAAAAAGGTACTGAAATGTCATCAAAAGTAATACAACAAATTGGAGCAAGACTTTAAGTTTAATTTTTCTTTCTCTTAAAACTTCCCTTACCTTTTTTTGGTTTAACAATTTTAGGTTTATATTTTTTTGTGAATAGGTCTTTAGCAATGTGGTTTTTCTTATTTAATTTGATAACCATTTTTTTTACTAACTATAAATTCATTGTCATTAAATACGTTTGAAATTTTTTTTCTTAATCTATAAATATGTGTCTCGACTGTATGAGTTTCTATATCAGATTGATAGCTCCAAACATTTTCTTGCAACTCACCAATACTAACTGGTTCTTTTGATTTTGATAAATAACTAATTGTATTGATCTCTTTTTCAGTCAACTTTAGCAGAGTATTATTTGATTTCATTTCTCTTGAATTTAGATCAATAGTATAATTTTTAATTTTCACTTGAGATTGACTATTAAAATGCTGCTTTAGAAACTCAATATTAACCTTTTCAATTAATTTAAAAATATTAATTGGTAAATCATCTAAAACGAGTTGATTGCTAATATCAAAATATTTTTTATTTGATATTATTAAATAATTATTAAGATTTTTTATTTTTTCATTTAGAGAAAGATCACTATCTACAAATATAATCTTAAAATTTAATTCCAAACCAATTTCCTCAAGAATATGATATAAAGAGGAAAACTTATATATTATTAAATTTTGATTAATCACGTTAATAAGAATATGACAATTTTTGTAAAAAATAAACATACTCTTCAAATAGATGAATTTAGATTTAGGTGTTGTATTGGAGAAAAAGGTTCAACGGCTATTAAAAAGGAAGGGGATAAGAAAACACCAAAAGGAACTTTTGAAATTAGTAATCTTTATTTTAGAAAAGATCGAATCGAAAAACCATTAACATCATTAAAATGTATCAATATAAAAAAAAATATGGGTTGGTGTGATGATATTAATTATCCAGATAAATATAACAAACTTTTAAAAATAGGAAAAAATATAAGACATGAAAAATTAAAAAGAATAGATTATAAGTATGACTTGTTAATTCCAATTAAGTACAACTTTAAAAAACCTGTTGTAGGATTAGGCAGTTGTATTTTTATTCATTTAACTAAAAATTATAAACCTACTGACGGATGTATTGCTTTGAAAAAAAAAGATTTTTTGATAATGCTTAAACTAATTAAAAAAGATTCTAAAATAAAAATTTTTTAAGATCTCTGACCAAAAATACTTGATCCTACTCTAATATATGTTGAGAAATGCTTTGCTGCGATCAGAAAATCTGAAGACATACCCATACTTAATTCAGTGAAACCTTGAGCTTTATTCAATTCACTCATTTTCTTAAAATAACCTTCTGGATCAATATTTACTGGAGGAATACACATCAAACCAATCACATCTAAACCTATTTCTTTACAATAAAAAACAAGTTGATTTAAATTATTTTTATCAATTCCTGATTTTTGGTTTTCATCACCAATGTTAACTTGTAAAAATATTTTAATTCTTTTTTTTATTTTATTTTGCTCATCAGCAATTTTTTTTGCTAGTTTTTCATTATCTACAGAATGAATGTAATCAAATAATTGCACTGCAAATTTAACCTTATTTGTTTGTAGTTTTCCAATCATATGTAATTTAATTTTTGAATTTAATTTTTTGATTTCTGTCCATTTTTCTATTGATTCTTGAATCTTATTTTCTCCATAATCAATATGGCCATACTCTATAAGTGGTAATATTTTATCGATTTTAAAAGTCTTAGAAACTGCAATAATATTAGGATTATTATTAATATTTAATTTATTAAGATGAATTTTAATATTATTCTCAATATCTAATAAATTTTTTACAGTGCTGTGCATATAAATAAAATGAATAAATATTACTTTATTAATAAATTTGATACAAATAATATCGATAGACAAGATAAACATACGATTATTATTTACAGAAATTACTCAGCTAAAACACCAGACTTAAGGCTTATTTTAAATTTAAAAAAATATTGTAAAAAAAAATCAATAAAATTTTATCTGTCAAATAATATTAAATTAGCACTTAAACTAGATTTAGATGGTGCTTATATTCCTGCGTTTAATAGTTGCTTTAAACACTTGGCTTATTCATATAAAAAAAAATTTAAAATTATTGGATCGGCTCATAATTTAAAAGAAATCAGAACAAAAGAAAATCAAAATGTAGAAAAAATTTTTTTATCCTCTTTGTTTAAAAAAAATAAAAATTTTTTAGGAATTAATAGATTTAAGATACTCTCTAAACTTACAAAAAAAAGTGTTGTTGTACTTGGGGGTATATCATCTAGAAACAAAAGTAAGCTTGCTCTTTTAATACAATCTGATTTTGCTGGGATATCTTATTTTGAATAAAAAAAAGGCCCCTAAAAAGGGGCCCTTTTAATAATTGTCTAAACTAAATTAGAATGCAAATGCAACGTTAAGGTCATATCCCTCAACATCGAATGCAGTTCCAGTTTGACCAGCGATATTATCAGTTTCGTTCATAGCAAGAGAGATAGAAACACCACCCATTGTGTATGAAGCTGAGAAACCTTTAGACTCTTGGTCAGTAGTTGAAGAACCTAGGTTAACTTCTGCAGTACCATATGAGATTGACATATCATCTGATACAGCGTAAGAAATTGACATAAGAGTTGCTTCGTCATCCTGAGTAGTTGTTGAACCATCTACTTCTGATGTTTGGTAACCAACAGAGATAGGTCCGTTAGTATATTTAACCCATAGAGTAGACTCATCATTTGTTATAGTCGCACTTTCATCGATTTCACCAAATGCATAACCAATTGATAAACCTTCAACCATCTCAGGTGCTATTTGAATACCAAAGTCAGAGTAAGAGTTAACATCACCATGATCTGCTTCACCAGCAGCTGCAGCAGCTTGTACGTAAGCAGCATGTACACTTACACCACTCATTGTAGGAGAGTCATATCTCCACAATTTGTTACCAGCTCTACCATTGATCATAACAACTTCGTTAACACCTGTAGTTACTGATGTTGCTGAGTCGTATGAAGCATAAGCCCATACTTCTTCGTAAGCAGATGGAGTCATATCATCCCAACCACTCATTACTGAACTACCACCATGTCCATGGTAAGTTAAAGTACCGAAACCACCAGCAATTGAAGTACTATAAGTATCTCCCGCTGCACCTTCTAACTCAAGCTTTTGAGTAACAGTTAATCCACTATCAGTTTCACCTGAATATGTGAAATTAATACTGTCAGCCATGTAATAAGCTGAAGGTCTTGTTTCATTTCCTGAAGAAACACCAACAGACGCTCCTCCTGAAACAGTTACTTCTGCATTAGCTGCAGAAAAAGCAACTAGTGAACCAGCTAACGCTGATAAACCAATTTTTTTCATTTTGTTCATATTAATTACTCCTTGTTTAATTGTTATTATTAATAATAAACATGGAACAATTACCACTAAAAGGCCTTAAATATTGGCCTATTTTCAATAAAATGTGCTAAAATTTAATTTTGTTGCATTTTTGCAACATAAAATTGCACAAATATCAAAGCTTTTTTGACTAACAGATTTTAATATATACATTATAGCATTTTAAATTAAATAATCCTTATGAAGCTAAAATTAATTCAAAATTTTATCCCAATTTTACTAATCTTGTTTTTCTTGCAAGGATGCAAAAGTCTGCCTGGAGGTGATGCTTTAAATAATCCTCCAAATCCTAAAGAGAGAGTAGCAAAAAACTTAGAGCAAGGAAAAGGCTTTAGACTAGGTGATTCAATGAAAGGTATGGGAGCCACAAACTTTGAATTTGCTAGTTCAAATGAGTTATGGAGAGCTAGTTTGGATGTAATTGATTTTATGCCATTAACTTCTGCAAATTACAGCGGAGGGATAATTATAACAGATTGGTATTCTGATAACTCTAGTGCAAATGAGTCTATTAAAATTATTATTAGATTTTTAACCAACGAAATTCGATCTGACGCGTTAGACATTAAGATATTTTATAAGAATTGCACCACGTTAACTAATTGTTTAATAAATGAAAAAGAAAGTTCTTTAAACAATGAACTACGGAAAGAAATACTTAAACAAGCTGCAATATATAAAAGCCAATCAAATAAAAAAAATAAAAAATACGATATATCACCAGATCGTACCAGAGAATAAATAACTTTATATTTTGTGGACAGGTACAATTTTAAATCTATTGAAGAAAAATGGCAAAAGTTTTGGGAAGAAAATAAAACTTTTAAATCAAAACTAGATAAGAATAAAAAAAAATTTTACTGTCTCGAAATGTTTCCATATCCTTCTGGTAAAATTCACATGGGGCATGTCAGAAATTATACCATAGGTGATGTGTTAGCACGGTATAAATCTCTTCAAGGTTTTAATGTTCTACATCCAATGGGATGGGACTCATTTGGAATGCCAGCAGAAAATGCTGCTAGACAAAATAATTTGGACCCTAAAAGTTGGACTGAAAGAAATATTTCAAATATGAAGTCTCAATTAAAAAAATTAGGGCTTTCTATAGATTGGGATAGAGAAATTTCTACATGCTCTGTTGACTATTATAAACATCAGCAAAGATTTTTTTTAGAACTATATGACAAAGGTTTAGTTTACAGAAAAGAACAGTATGTAAATTGGGATCCGGTAGATCAAACCGTATTAGCAAATGAACAAGTCATTGAAGGAAAGGGTTGGAGATCTGGAGCAAAAATAGAAAGAAAAAAACTTAATCAGTGGTTTTTTAATATTACTAAATTTTCTGATGACCTGATGAATAATTTAGATCAGCTTAATGATTGGCCCAAAAAAGTAAAAATAATGCAAAAAAATTGGATAGGAAAATCTTTTGGATCTGAAGTAAAATTTAAAATTGAGAGTAATAAACCTGTAAAAGAAATTAAGTGTTTTACAACAAGACCAGATACTCTATTTGGAATGTCGTTCATAGCTCTGTCTGTAGATCATCCCATTTCTAAATTCTATGAAAATGATGAAGATTTTATTCAATTTAAAAAGGATTGTTCAAAGACTGGAACAACAGAAGAATCAATAGCCAATGCTGAAAAGATAGGATTTAAAACAGATCTAATTGCTATTAATCCTCTCAATGACCAAATCAAAGTTCCAGTTTTTTTTGCTAATTTCGTATTAATGGATTACGGATTAGGCGCTGTATTCGGATGTCCCGCGCATGATCAGAGAGATTTGGATTTTGCAAAAAAATACGATTTGAAAATAATTCCAGTTGTTACACCTGAAATTGAAAACAAAAGTTTTAGTGTAGAAGATAAAGCATATACAGGACCTGGATATATTTTTAACTCTTCTTTTTTAAATGGACTCAAATGTCCAGATGAATCGATAATTAAAACTATAGAATATCTCGAAAAAAAAAATTTAGGAGAAAAAAAAATTAATTTTAGACTTAAAGATTGGGGTATATCGAGGCAAAGATACTGGGGTTGCCCTATTCCTATTATTTATGATGAAAACAATAACGCTCACAAGTTACCAGAGAATATGTTGCCGGTTGAACTACCTAATATCAAAAAATTAGAGCCGACTGGAAATCCACTAGATACAAATTCTGAATGGAAAAATATTATAGTTGATGGAAAAAAATACGTTAGAGAAACAGACACATTAGATACATTTGTGGACTCCTCTTGGTATTTTTTAAGATTTTGCTCCCCTGACAACAAAGAATATGGATACGATATTGATGAAATAAAATATTGGATGCCAGTGGATCAATATATTGGAGGAGTTGAGCATGCAATATTACATTTATTATATTCACGTTTTTTTATGCAAGCGCTAGCATATGAAAACAAAGAATTTGATTTAAAAGAACCTTTCAAAGGACTTTTTACTCAAGGCATGGTGTGTCACGAAACATATAAAGATCATAACAATAATTGGGTCAGTCCTGATGAAATAACTACAATCAATGGAAAAAAATACTTGAAAAACGATAGTACAAAAAAAATAGTTACTGTAGGCCCATCTGAGTCAATGTCAAAATCAAAAAGAAATACGGTTGATCCTGAAAAAATAATTAATGATTACGGTGCAGACTCGGCTAGAATATTTATCTTATCTGATAGTCCACCAGAAAAAGACGTGCAATGGTCTGAGGAAGGAATATCAGCTTCTCACAAGTTTTTACAAAAATTATGGAATTTAAATATTAAATTTTTATCTGAAATAAAGAAAAATCACTCTGAAGATAAAAGTGAAAATTTAATTAAATTTACAAACCGATTTATAAAAAAAATAACAGAAAATTTAAATAATTTTAATTATAATATTATTATTGCAAATATGCATGAAATGTATTCATACTTAATAAAGGAATTAGAGAGTCCTTATAGTTCCAAAACATTAATTGAAAACTATCAAAAGATTTTAGTTTCTATAATGCCTGTTGTGCCACACTTTGCGAATGAGTGTCTTGAAACAATTAATAAAAATAAAAATATTATTTGGCCCTTATATGATGATAGTCTTATAGAAGAAAAAGAAGTACAAATTGTAATTCAAATTAATGGGAAAAAAAGAAGCTTAATACAAGTTGAAAAAAATATAGAAGAAGAAAAACTTTATAAATTAGTTATGGAAGACGAAAAAATTATTAAATACTTGGATGAAACAAAAGTTAAAAAAAAAATATACGTTAAAAATAGATTGGTAAATCTAATATTATAAATGAAAAATTATTTATTAATTTTAATTTTTATTTTTTTATCACATTGCGGTTATTCAGCAGTTTATGAAAATCAAGAAAATGTTGATATCAAAATAAGTATACTGGAAATGGAAGGTAACAAATCAATTAATAGTTTAGTTAAATCAAAACTAAATAGATTTGAAACTAACGATGCAAATAATATTTATGATGTAAAAGTTAATTCTACTTTTTCAAAATCAGTCTTATCAAGAGATGCAACAGGTAAAGCTTCTGACTTGAAATTATCAACATCAATTGAATTTACTATTGGTTATAAAGATAAAACTCAAACACTCTTATTTGAAAAAAATTTAAATATTGAAAATTTATCTGACTCTTATCAACAAAATAAATATGAAAATATAGTCAAAGATAATTTTGTTACCAGTATTGTGGAAGAATTAATTATAAAATTAAACCTTATAAAGTGATTATAAAAAACTACGAATTAAATAAATTAAACTTAAAAGATAATAAATATATATTACTATACGGTGCTAATGAAGGGGCTAAAGAAGACCAAGTAAATTTCATATTATCAAAAACAAAAGTCAAACAAGTAATAAAATTTGATGAAAAGCAAATCCTAGATGATACAGAAACATTTTTAAACGAAGTCAATATGGATTCTTTATTTGATAACGAAAAAATTATTATTATCAATAGAGCTACAGATAAACTAATTAATATAGTTGAATTATTTATAAACAAAAAAAGTACAAATATTATAATTATAAAATCAGGCCCATTAGAAAAAAAATCTAAATTAAGAAATTTTTTTGAAAAGAAAAAAGAGCTTATTTGTATACCTTTTTATATGGATAACTTAGAAACTTTATCAAAACTCTCGTCTAATTTTTTTAGGGAAAAAAAAATAAACCTTTCTCAATCAAATATTAATTTTCTTATAAATAAATGTAATGGAGATAGAGGAATTTTAAAAAACGAATTAAAAAAAATAGAGTTATATTCTCTTAATGGAAAAAAGTTAGATAATGATAGTTTAAATAAACTAATTAATTTAATTGAAAATCATAGTATATCCGAACTAATCGATAGTTGTCTGGCAAAAAATAAGAAAAAAACTATCAATATTTTGAATGAAAATATTTATTCAAAAGATGATTGTATTTTAATCGCAAGATCATTTTTAAATAAATCAAAAAAGATTCTAAAACTTGCTAGCGAATTTGAAAACAATCAAAATATTGAGTTAACAATTTCATCAGCGAAACCTCCAATTTTTTGGAAAGATAAAGAAATTACTAAACAACATTTATATAAATGGTCTCCTAAAAAAATAAAGAATCTTATTTATGAATTAAATAATATTGAAATTGAGATTAAAAAAAATTTGGATCATTCTATTAATATCATTAAAGATTTTATTTTAGAAAAATCTTCTAACCACACTAGTAATTAGACTTTATAATATCAATTATCTTATTTAATTGATCTAAATCTTTATATTCAAAACTAATCTTACCTTTATTTCTCTTATTATTTTGAATATCAACATTTAACCCAATCTTATTTGAAATTGACAATTCAAGTGCAATTATATTTGTATCTTTAGATTTGCTTGATTTTATTTTTTTATTTTTAAAAATTTTAACAAAATTTTCAGCTTGCCTAACAGAAAGTTTTTTTTCAATAATTTTTGATGCTACAAAACTTGCATTTTCAAGACCTACTAAAACTTTTGCATGTCCTGCCGTTAATTTTTGAGTTTCAATTAATTTGATTACATCATCTGGTAAAGTAAGAAGACGCAAAGAATTGGTTATGTGGCTCCTGCTTTTTCCAATGAACTTTGACACTTTTTCTTGATCATAAGAAAATTCATCTATTAATCGTTTATACCCTTGTGCTTCTTCAAGAGGATTTAGGTCATGCCTTTGAACATTTTCTACAATAGCAAATTCTAAAGATTTTAAATCATCTGCTTCTGTTATGACAACAGGTACATTGTGAAGACCAGCTCTTTGTGCTGCAAGCCATCTTCTTTCACCTGCAATTATTTCAAACTTTGCTCTTTCATTATTTGAATTTCTAACAATTATAGGCTGTATCATTCCTCTTTCTTTAATCGAATTAGTTAGTTCTGCCAAACTAGATTCGTCAAATATTTTTCTTGGTTGATACTTATTTGGGACGAGGTCACCAATTGATACTTGATTTTTTTGAGACTCAACTTTTGTTTCTCCAATCAACGATGAAAGGCCTCTACCCAGGCCTTTTTTGATTTTTTCCATTAAGCAGCGCTCCCAATTTTTGACTCTTGACTGATAAACTCACTAGTAAAACTAAAATAAGATTTACTTCCTGGACATGTTTTGTCATAGATTAACACTGGCATACCGTGCGAGGGTGCTTCTGACAGTCTGACATTCCTTGGTATCACGGTTAAATAAACTTTTTCACTAAAATAATCCCTGGCTTCTTTCTCAACTTGTGATGAAAGCTTATTTCTTTTGTCATACATAGTTAAAAGTATCCCCCTGATTTTCAATTCTGGATTTAAACTTACTTTTATCCTTTCGATTGTTTTCATTAGCTGCGTTAAACCCTCTAAAGCGAAAAATTCAGTCTGAAGTGGCACCAATAGTGAGTTTGAGCTTACAAGTGCCATTACTGTCAGCAAGCTTAACGAAGGTGGGCAATCAATTAAGACATAATCATATAATCCTCTAGAATTGTTTAAATATGTGGCTAATTTAGTCTTTAGTATAAAAGCTCTGTTACTATCATCGGCGGTCTCTAGTTCTAAGCCTGATAGATCTACATTAGATGTGATAATATCTAAATTTTCAAACTGAGTTTTTTTTATTACGTCACTAATTTCTTTAGTCCCATTCAACACTCCGTAAATTGTATCACTTGAGTTATCCATATTAGATAATCCCAGACCTGTTGTAGCATTACCCTGCGGATCCAGGTCAATTACTAAAATTTTTTTATCTATTTGAGATAAACCGGCTGCAAGGTTTATGACCGTAGTAGTTTTTCCGACCCCACCCTTTTGATTTATAACCGATACAATTTGCATTTAATTTTATTTATATTTCTTTTAATTTTTTTTTTTAATTTTTTTAATATTTATTAAAAATGAGTCATTACTTGTTAAACTTTTTTTTTCTGCATACTCCAGTTCCCATTTTTTTTTAGAATTTTCAAAAATTTTTTTTCCACTCTTACCCATAAAAAAAATCAAATTTTTATATTTTGAAAAATTTTCATATACTAAATCTAAAACCACTGGCATAGGTTTAAACGCTCTAGACATTATTGTTCCTGTTTCTAAATTTTTTATTTCAAAAATATTTTTTTGAAAAACCTTTGTATTTAAATTTAATTTTTTGGAAACTTCCTTTAAAAAATGGCTTTTATGGTAACTTTTTTCATAGAGGTGCACATTCATATTATTTTTCATATTTTTTAGTATAATTGCCACGATTATTCCCGGCATACCCCCTCCTGAACCTATATCTGTGGTTGTATTACTATTTAAGTCAACAAAATCAATTATTTGTGCTGAATCAATAATATGACGGTCAATTATAGCCTTTTTTGATGCTGTATTTTGGCTAATTATGTTAATTTTTTTATTTTTTTCAAGAATCAGAGATATATAGTTTTCAAAGTCTAAAAATGTTTCACGTGAAACATTTAAGTGATTGATTCTAGTATAATAATTTAAAATTTCTTGATACATTAAGCTATATGCTTAATAGACTTTCTTTTGACATGTGACAACAAAATATATACAGCAGCAGGA
>Ga0315315_10004003_pt1 | contig 13603 bp, 10 predicted proteins | sample M140m3416metaG_FD_203699 | JGI IMG/M metagenome (GOLD analysis project Ga0315315, IMG submission 203699) | Ammonia-oxidizing marine archaeal communities from Monterey Bay, California, United States - M1 40m 3416 | ecosystem: Environmental > Aquatic > Marine > Intertidal zone | place: USA...
TTCCTTTGTGAGCTATTATGGCGTCAACTCCTGCTGAAATTAGTGACTTAATTGTGGCCTCAGTATCAGTTAAACCTTCAACAGGGTAGTCCGAAACACCGTGGTCAATAGGTATCCAAACACCACGTCCACCCGGGAGTAACTTAGACAATAATTCGTCCTTGCCCATGATAGTGCGAAATGTTCCTCCCTCTCAATGCTTTGCTTTGTATAATGGGGTAAAAAGTAGTGATTAGATATAAAAAATCCTTTGAGTAATCAATTCATAGGTGTAAATACATACTTTTGACCGATGCTTCAATAGACATGTTAGATATGGGGTTGACATGGATACGGCTTCTTTGGGTGTGATGGCTCTCATGGGTGGCGGATTTTTACTAGGTATGTGGTACATTCTAGTAAGGAAAGATGCGAAACTGAACATGCGTCCAGGAATGTCAGCTGAAGGTCTTAGACAAGGTAGTGGTGCTCCTAGTTTTGGTCAAACAAAACAAGAGATTGATCGTAAATTGGCATTGGTAGAAAACCGAAGACGTCGTCAACAAATTATTGATTCACGCTTGGCAGTTCAAGAAGCAGAACGTATTGCTGCACAGCAATCAAGATTACTTGAAGAAGAGGCAGAAAGAGAGCGACTTCGCCGTGAAGAACAACGAAGACTTGCCGAAGAAGAAGAGAATCGTAGACTTGAAGAGCAAACTCGTCAGCGTGAAGAAGCCGAAGAGGCAGAACGTAAGCGTCGAGAAGAAGATCAGAGACTCACTCGTGAGAGGGAGGAAGAAGAAGCTCGTCTGGAGGCGGAGAGAGAAGAACTTCGTCAACTTGAGATGGCAGCAGCAGAAGAGCAAAGATTGGCTGAACTTGAAGCCGCTAAGTTACAAGAAGAAATGGAATCAAGAGCAGCGGCTGAGGCTGCTATGTCTGAGTTACAAGCTAGGCTCTCAAGAGAAGGTGCTATGAGTGGGGATGTTCAAATATCTCTAATGTGGGAGAATTACAATGACTTGGATTTGCATGTAGTTTGTCCTTCAGGTGAGAGAATCCACGGTGGTAATAAAATATCTGAATGTGGCGGTGAATTAGACGTTGATGCAAATGTCAGAGCGGAGACTAAGAAACCTGTTGAAAATGTAGTCTGGCAAGGTGAAACAGCGTCTCCCGGCACCTATCAAGTATATGTTCATCATTACAAGAAGCATAGAAAGCGAAGAACTCGAGACCCAACAAAATTTCAAATTATCGTCAATAATGTTGGTGACTTTAGGGAATACCATGGTGAGTTGACTCACGGCGAACCGATTAAGTTAGTATGTCAATTCGAGGTTCCTGAGCGAGATGGGCAAGAAGAATATGCCCAGTCTCAGATGGAATTGAAAATGCGCCTAGAAGCCGAAGAGTCTGAGAGATTGGAACAGCAGCGCATCGAAGAGGAGCAACAAAGACAATCTGAGATGGCAGCGATTGAGGAACAAAGGCTGGCAGAGGTTGAATTGGCTAGACAACAGGAAGAAATGGAATCAAGAGCAGCGGCTGAGGCTGCTATGTCGGAATTACAACAGAGACTCGATAGAGAAGGCGCTCGCTCAGGTGACGTTCAAGTTTCATTGATGTGGAATAATTACAATGATTTAGATCTACATGTTGTATGCCCTTCTGGTGAAAGAATACATGGTGGAAATAAAATTTCTGAATGTGGCGGTGAATTAGATGTTGATGCAAATGTTAGACCAGAAACTAAGAAACCTGTCGAAAATGTAGTATGGGACGATAATACTGCTAAACCGGGTGGATACCAAGTTTATGTTCATCACTACAAGAAACACAAAAAGCGACGAGCTAAAGACCCAACAAAATTCCAAGTAATTGTAAATAATGTAGGTGAACTACTAGAATTCAATGGTTCTCTATCTCATGGTGACCCGATTAAACTGGTTGCACAATTCGAAGTTCCTTCAGCAGAGGAAAGACAGTCTAGGCTTGAAGCAATAAGAACCGAATTAGATTTTATGTCTAAGGGTATTTCTAGTGACGCCGATGATTTAGAAGAAGTAAATGTCGAGTTAGAAGAAGTACAAGTCGAGTTAGAAGATGAAGAGATGAACTCCTGATTACGATAAGATTTCTAATAATCTATCGTTCTCGCTAGCCTTCTTTATTGATCTAGCAATCCTTCTTCCTGTTGACATTCTCTCTTCATTGATATCCGAGTATGGCGATCCCCCAACGAATGGGTTAGAACCAGCGACTATTCTTGCACTTATTTCGAATACTTTGAATTCTAATTTATCAGTAACAATCGTCTCAAGACAGAATGGTCCTATCATCCCACGACTTCCCTCTTCCAATTCAAACGAAGCCGCTATAGTCCCCTCTGCCATTTCAAAAGCTCTAGGCAGTAATGATTCCCTAATCACTACAGGTTGATTTCCAGTTACTACAAAAGATGGCTCCAAATTCATTTCTCTTAAGTCTCTTAGAGAACCCAACTTGTAAAATTCATCAACATTAGATTCGTCACGTCTGTCCATTGAAAGTAATTCTAAGCGGCCGAGTTTTTTACCAGCATTTGATTTTTTTCCTTGGACTTGGAAGCCATCGTCAGCAGTTGGATCGAAGAAGAAATGAAGATAATACCTACATCCCAGTACATACTCTTGGATAGTGAATTCTTCTTCGATATCTACATTCCTTCTAAAGTCTCGATAATCTCTAGCGATAAAGTATCCTCTACCTCCCTTAGCCCCAGCGTATTTGACAATTACAGGCCCATCTATATCATGCGGGTCTTCCAAAACCTTAGGCATATCACAACCACCATCTTCGAGCCATAGCCTTTGCCGATGCCTGCTACTTTCCCAGTGTAGGATGCCCCTATTTCCAAATGTAGGAACTTGTAGATTTTTATAATTTGTAGCCCCTAAGTATTCAACTAAAGAACCATGTGGAATTATTATCACATTTCTTTCTCTAAACCATTCAGCATAATCTAGCATCTCTCGGTAATTTTCTAGCATTAACCATTCGTCTGGTTCTGCTCCAGGGAATGCCTTGTAGAACCTTCTTCGGTTTTCACCGACAGCAATACCTAAAGTTCGAAAACCTTCTTTTTTCGCACCATGGAGGATTTGAAGCGACGAATGAGATGCAACTACTCCAATAGTGAGTTTATCTTTGTCGTAGCCAGCAAGCCAACTTGCCAGTAAGTCAGTGTCTACGCCCATGTCAAGGGGTTTTGTATTACCTCTATGAGCATTATGTATTTATTATGCCTTTTTGAATAAATATAGAGGGTAATTTTCACCGAGAATGGGCGCGTTCACTGAAGAGTTCAAGTCTTATGAACCAATGCCGTGTCATGGCTGAAGTACCATCAGGGCAGAGGATGACTTATGGAGGTTATCTTAGACTAGAAGAATTACTAGAATTACAAGAAGGGCCAGAAGGTTATCTTCCTCAACCATGTAACGATGAAAAGCATTTCATTATCGTTCATCAGGCTTTTGAGTTGTGGTTCAAATTGATTCTCTCTGAACTGAAATGCGCTCATGCAATACTTAATTCCAACAAAGTTGAAGAAAAAGTCATGCCGAAACTGGTTCATCACCTTGAACGGGTAACTTCGATCTTTGATTTAATGTCCCAGCAATGGAAAGTAATGGAAACTCTAGCGCCTCAAGAATTCCTAGCATTCAGGGATAGATTAGGAACTTCATCAGGTTTTGAATCATGGCAAATGCGTGAATTAGAGGTCTTACTCGGTTTAGAACATGAAAATCACGGAGGTATGAATCCACTAAAGCATATGAGGAAACTAGCAGATGAAGGGAAAGTTTCGAAAAAAGTACTTGAAAACTTCGAAAATATTTCGAATCAGCCGTCTATTAGAGAATCTCTTGAAGATTGGCTTTCTAGAACCCCAATAAATGGTTCTTTAAGCGATGATGAAAAAGATTCAGAAATTGTTTCTGAATTTGTTGATGGACATATTTCAGCTATGAAAGTTCATGCTGAAGAGGTAATTTCGCATATTGTTAAGATTGGTCATGGCGTTGAATCTCAAGTTAGGCCAAGAATGGAAGCCTCAATAGTTCAAGCCGAAAGTTTTCTCAGACCCGAGGGAATTGTTAATCGTTCTAGGGCTGGTTTACTTTTTATAGAATCATATAGGGAATTGCCTTTACTCTCATGGCCAAGAATATTAATTGATTCTATTGTGGAACTAGAACAATCAATGTTATTGTTTAGAAATTCTCACGCCAGGATGGTTGAACGAATGATTGGTAGAAGAATGGGGACTGGAGGGTCTAGCGGTGTCGATTATCTCGATGCCACCCTCAAATACAGAATTTTTGTAGATTTATGGGCTGTAAGGACAATACTAATCAAAAGAGAAAATCTTCAAGATTTATCAAATCCAGAATATTATGGATTTAGTTCGAATAACTGAGTTAGTTTTCGTGAGGGTCGATATCAATTGGTATCAACTCATGCTCATATTCGTATAGAGCAATTTTTAGAGGATCTAAGACATATCTTACAGATGCTTCTTCAAATCCATATAGTGAAATTAATTCTTCCTTGAATGCGTCGCGGAGGTCATCCTCTCCTGCATATAGTGGTGCTCCCATTCCAATTTGTAAGGCTCTTGCCCCAATAATTCTTGCACGTTCGAAGCGGGTATGTAGTCTAGCTGGTTTAACCATAATTTTACACCTGCGAGTGTGAGTCGCATGCAAGCGTGATATCAACTGTTTTTGAACCTACCCCATATCAAGGAGTTAGTTCACTCTTGTTCATCATGTGGGTTTTCACTATCAAACTTTCTTAATCCTTGGAACATTATCAATCCTGGGAGAAGTATTGTGAACATGATTAATCCAGTGATTATAGCTAATAATGCAGGATTTAATTTTGCTTCTTCTTCAATATCAGATAGTTTGTTTTCCTCTTGATTAAAATTAAAATTACCAGTAGGCTGGGTGGATGCGGATACTAATTTTGCAGGGCCAATATCTTCGAGCATGAATACTAATCGGCCATCCCAATTTTCCAACCATTCAGATATATTTGCAGATTTATTTTCTGATTTGAATGATAATAGTGAAGTGGCTAAGTAGGGGTGTGAATAGTTTTCAAATTCATGCATAGTATTTTCCAACTTCCATACATTGAGATTATATCCTTCACTAGCATTCCAGAATAGTGTTCCATTCAGATATTTTATATCTAAAATGCCGTCAAAGGTATTGTTCTGTTGCTCCAATACTTGATTCAGTTCCAATGCTTGACTAGAACCAGTCAATAACGATTCTCCATTTATGACAATAGAAGGAATGAACAGTAGTCTATATTGATTTTCAAATTTCATTTTTGATTGACTGAAAAATGTTTGATCGCTTGTCGATGGATGATGTTGAATAACAACGGATTGGTTTGTGTCAATATTTCTTATATCTTCTTCAACTTCGACACATGGTTCACACCAATCTGCTCCAAAATATTCGACTAAGTTATCCGGTCTCCATGAGTTACAAGATTCTTCATTTAGACAAGTGGAGTCTAGTACCTGTACATCAAGTAAAACAGCAGTATCTTGATTTTCTACTTCTTCAGCAATACTTTGATTTGGAACTAGCGTGATAAGTAAAAACAGAGCTAAGATTTTCACAGAAAACTTAGCATTTGTAAATGTATATCTATTCGGGCATGTGTTGAAAAGGGGCGTACCCTTCCGTCTACCCATGGACACTGCTTGGTGGCGCCGCCCATCAACATTACCTTTGATTATTTTATCAATGGCTCTATTGATTATACTTGCAGGAGGAGCCATTAGAATTAATGATGCAGGAGAATCATGTCCCGATTGGCCCAAATGCTTTGGAACATATGGATTTGACATATCTCCTGATGAGCAGGAACAATACTGGGATCAAAACCCTGATGAGATAGATTCTCGTGGTGAATTTCATAGATACACTGTTTTTGAGATATTCCTTGAATGGGTTCATCGTTTACTCGTAGGAATCATTGCGATTCCCATTATCGCAAACTTTTTCATAGCTAGAAAAAGAATAGATGTTTATGGTAAATCGAATTATTACTCCTCTATATTCATAGGAGTTATGTTGCTTATTCAAGCCGCAGCCGGTGCAACTACAGTATTTTTCGACAATGCTGACTGGACAGTAGCACTACATCTTTCGCTAGCATGTATTTTTTCAGCATCTATAATTTGGCAATATCTGCTGATGAGGGTTAAAGAAGGCGCTAAATGGGGATTCCTTTCAACCTCAAAACATTTTATTGAACAAAATAAAAAGAGATTTGATGCGATTTCAGGGTCAGTATTGTTCTTACTAATTCTTGGAGCATGGGTTTCTTCTACTGCGGGTGGCCAATACAACCAATCATGTTCTGTAGGATTCCCGGATGGATGGCCCAAGTGTAATGGCTCATTACTTCCTTCATTGGACGGTCCAGGTGTACTAATACAAATGATTCATCGTATCGGTGCATTAGTAATAGGAGTCATTCTAATCGCTTCAGTAATCAAGGTTCAAAAAGAGAACGAAGGTTCAGCAGAATCGGATATTTTCATCAAATACATGCACAATACGGGTAAACTCTGGTTGTTTAATTTACTGATTGGAGCTAGTTATTTGATATTTGCAAAGTCTGGTGATTTCCCCGAATGGCTTTCATTACTCCATTTAGTGGGTGGCATTTCTTGTTTCTTAGTTTCTTTAGTTTGTCCATTTATGATTAGACTGTCTTTACTATCAAACAATATAAACTTAGTCGATGAGTGAGCCTTATGGAGGGTGCTGCTGCTTCAGATAAAGGTGAATTAAATCACCCAGGGTGGCCAAGAGTCTTCATTCAACTGATGAAATTACGTGTAATAGTCCTGCTTCAAATTACAGCAGTATGCGCTATATTAGTTCATGATTTATTATCACGTCATGGCTTATTAGAAATAGAAAGGACTTGGTCGCAAACCGGTATTACCGTTTTGGTAACTTTAGTTGGGGGGACATTATCTGCAGGGGGGTCAAACTCGATCAATATGTGGTATGATTCAGATATAGATGTCCTGATGAGAAGAACAGAGAAAAGACCAGTTCCGCTCGGTCATATTTCGCCAGTTGGTGCTCTTATTTTTGGTATAATAATTTCAATAACCGGATCTTCTATCTTCTTTGTTCTGCATTGGAAGGCAGCTTTTTGGTCCTTCTTTTCTGTGTTCTTCTATGTGTTTATTTATTCGATGTGGTTGAAAAGAAGGACTCCGCAAAACATAGTTATCGGAGGAATAGCAGGAGCAACTCCTCCATTAATCGGGTGGGCAGGGGCAGCAGGAGATTCATTGAATAATCTAAATCCTTTTGATTTAGGTTCTGCAATACCATGGATGCTTTTCGCACTAATCTTTTTGTGGACTCCACCACACTTTTGGGCATTAGCGCTTTATCGTTCAGGTGAATACGCTAAAGCTGAAGTCCCTATGATGAATGAAGTAAAGGGCCCAGAATATACTTTAAAGCAATCTAAGATGTATTGTGTACTATTATTTTTGTTAGGTTCAGTTCCTTGCTTTTGGCCAGATTCAGGTCTTCCATTACTTTGGGCTTTTATCGCTGGAGGACTAACTCTTTGGTATTCAATATCTGTTTGGCAAATAGATCCGAATGAAGAATTTGATTCTAATGGCAGGATGCCAAAAGCAGCAAAATCCTTTTTCCGTTCTCTTTACTACTTAGGCTGGATGTTCGTACTGCTGGTTTTAATCTGTATTATTCCACCAGAACTGTTGGGATGGTTGGGTCCATTGGATTCTTAAAACCCAGTCAATTATTGACCGTCATATTCATGACTTAAACGAAAGTGGCGAGGTTTACTGCGGCAGTCGCATAGCCTGGCCATTGCGCTGGATTGCTAATCCAGTGGTGTTTCACCTCGGGAGTTCGAATCTCCCCTGCCGCGCCATAACTTTAGTCGAAGAAGTCATCGAACTCGTCAGCCATTGAATCTGCCATCTTCTGCCTATTCCTAGCATTTATCACTCTGTTGAGGCGCTTACGTTTCTTGAGTATCAATGGGAGCATAATGAAGCTCAAACATACTGTTGCCAATACAACGATTCCGGCATATTTGAATTCTTTTTGTTCCAAACTTTCGCTAAAGTTACCTAGCCATTCATTTCCTAGTGGTGGTTCTTCTGCTTCTGGCTCGGCTGGTATTAAATGTTGATAATATGACCACCAATCATCTTCAATGTAAACTCTTTCAACATTTTGTGATGGGAATTCAATGATGCTCTTTTCATTTCCAACCCAGTCTATAGGTGTCAAAATGTAGTAGTATACTCTTTGCGGCCTAATCCCATCATCTTCCCAACCGTATTGTGTAAAGTTTCCTGCTTGCATTGGAGTTGCATCAATTTCGGCCAAAATTGGGTCAATCAAGGAGATATCAATTCCGTTTGGGTTTTGTTCAATTCTGTATAGATTCCAAGTAACATTTCCATCGATTTCATGTTCTGGCCATGTCCATGTCAGTTCTACTGAATAGCACATTGACCAGTCATTTTCAATCTTGAAGCAATCACTGCTATTGGTAAATTCCCAGGAGTGTTGGAATTGAATCGCTGTGGATGAAGGTGGTTGATTATCGCCGCACAGGTAGGTTCCATTTCCACTATCGTCTATAGTGACGTTTGCTCTTTCAAAATAAGCAGTACCTTGCCTATCTACCGGCACTATTGCATAAGATGTACAAAAACCGTCATCGAGCATCAAAGGATCATTCCAGTGATTTTCTTCTATAGGCAAGAACTTTCTGAAGGTATTAGAGGTCAAATCATCCCACACATTTTGATTGAAACTTTGGCTAGATGAAGGGAACACAGTACCACCTGTTTCAGGCAGACTTATTTGATAAATATTCCATCCACCAATATAGTCATTATTTATGTCTCCACTAGGCGTCCAGTCCAATCTAAATGTACCACCGCCAGCTAGTGATGTCGTGAAATTTTCTGCATATACTTCAGGCGTATTGACAATCCCGATAATAAGTATAGTAATTGGTCGTTGAATCATAAAAGAAATATTTTCTTTTTCGGTATCAAATACAGGGATAGATTCTTCAAAAAATTCCCATGTAGTATCTTCAAAATTATTTAAGGTTCTAATTTCCAATGAATCAAATGGGATAGAATCTAGCAGCATATACGATGTATTCAACTCAATATCCATCCAATTAGAACCTGTAAAGAGGCTCATGTTATCAGATTCTCTGATTATATCAAATGAAATTATCAATAGAGGAGACTTTCCATTGCCAACTCCGTATGTTTCTCCAACAGCGGGGAGCATTGATTGAGTCGAGATTACAGATACTTCCGTCGTAACTCCGGTTGCGATGAATTCAGGAGAATTATCTTTTTCTGAGTAGTGGTAAACCTTGACAACTTCAAATATATTTTCAGTATTGCCAAAAATGTCACGTACAGTAAGTTTTAACACATGCTCTCCTAGCCCTAAAATACTACAATCTATTGTTAGATTTTCCCCGTATCCTAAATTGAAATTGCCGGCATACCACCATGAGTAATTAACCGGCCCAGGTGCAAATAAATTGGAATTACCAGTAAGGCTTAGTTGATCAATATTGGTATACCACTGCTTAGCATTATTATTTACGATGTATCCGCTAAGAGAGGGAATAATAATATCAGTATTCTCTTGTATCACATTATTAGCAGGGTTTTGGTCAGTACCATTCTCAGTTAATGTAGGGATGCTAACAATGATATTTAGGAAGGCGCCACTGGTTAAGACATCGAAATAGCAAGTAAATGAATTACCTGGATGAATGACTCCTATTTGGCAATCATCACTGCCTTGCAGTTCTCCAACCGAATTAATAATCTGCATGGGGATAGTAATGTTATGTATCGATTTGTTACCGTTATTTATGAAAGATGATTTGACCATATTCTCGCCAAAATAATATTCAGGTGAAATAGGATTGTGGGAGGGGTTCATTTCAATAATTGCTAAATCCAAATAATCGTTAATTATAATCATTTCATGATTTATATTATTTTCATTGACCATATCATTGTTTGGAGATCCTACGGAATAGAACATTCCATAACTAAGGAAAAACTCTCCAGTATTATTGTGTTCAAAAATGGGTAAATCAATACTTACAGGTTTGTAATATCCATACTTAGGGAATGATGAATAATTTAGGTAAGATTCTGATATTTTCATATTGAAGCCTAAATCCCATAATTGCCATCCAATCATGGCATTAATATTACAAGTTCCACAAAGGTGTGCAAATCCATCAAATTCAAATAAATAACTGGTGTTTGAATTAATTATTGGCTGACCATTATTTATTGCAAGATTTTCAATTTCGTCAAGAACCTTTACATCTGCATTGATTTTTATATCTGTAAATGTAGTAGAGGAATTAACTATAAAAGTGAATATATCATTGCTTGAATCGAAATCAAATTGGTCAAATTTGTAGACGACTGTCATATTTCCGTTGTACCCGTTGGGATTAAAATAAGTCGAAGATTGAAAGGTTTCAATATTTCCTGGTAGAATTGAAGATAAAGTAATACTACCGTCTTCCACACTTGTGCCTATGCAAGTATTGTAATTCTTCACTCCTTCACATACATGCCAATCTAAAACTCGTCCAGAAGCAGAAGGCGATGCGTGGAAATTTTCAATTTCAATTTCGAATAATATGGAATCATACGCAGCAATCCAAGTTTCTTCTTGTGGGTAAACTGTAGCGTTGATGCCTAAGTTGCCCCCGGCAGTTGCTTCGCTACTCGGGACCATTACAATACTCGAAAGAGAGGTAAATAGCAGCAGAAAAACAAACGTGAAGCAACTTTTTTGGTTGCCATTTAGTCGCTTATCAACCGCACTCATGCACCTTCGTCTCATTGAACATTCAAAGACTCATCGCTTCAATTTCACAAAAAGTGCCAAAAATCATACCCAAAAGAGTATGTCAATCGGTAACCTCTTGAATCACTCTCACCTACCAGTAACATGCGCAAGCAGTCTCACCATTCTCTTCAAAGAGATGAAACGGCTCTGACCGCAGTAATCGAATTTCTCTCAGCATTCACGTTATTTTTGATGATTTTGACTGCATTTCTTTCATTGGCGCAACTTGAAATGGGGTCTAACGATACTTCAGTAGATAGAATTGACCGTGCGGCATACAATGGTTTAGATCGTATGACTTCAAACAGTGGCTGGTTTGTTCCTATGTTAGGATCAAATCTTGACTACTCAAATTCAACCTCTGATTGGCATCGAGTAGATGCAAGTGATTTAGATGAAGGCGTCGTTCAAGTTGGGCTGATTTTAGATGGAAAGTTAGACATGAATAGGGTAAATTCTCTTTCTAATGTGACCGAGGATGGAATGCTGAAAGGCCTTGGACTAGATGATGGTCTAAGTTTGTATGTTCAAATTAAGGTAATTGATAGTGAGGATACATCAAGATTAAATTTAGTTTTATTTGAAGGAGGCACTCCTCGCAACACGGCGCAGACCTCTTCCAGTGCCTCAGTCACATTTCAACAAACTAGTGAAAAAATTCAGCTTATACTAGAAGTTCACGATGGTGGGCGTAAATCTAACTCTTTGCACATTACTGAGATTAGTCCTAGGGCAGTTTCAGGAAGCCCTGAATGGATTGAAGTTTCGAACCCTAACGACTTTGCGATTTCATTAGAAGGTTGGAGTTTTAGTCATATATCTCCATCATCGGCCGACACCAATATTTTGTTGAAGGAGGGCGTTTTAGTCGGTCACTCAACAACTCTTTTTACTGGCGATGAACTTTCGCAAGAAACTGGAAATGCCACCCATGTCATAGATTTAGGTCAATCCGGATTCTTAGGCGTTGGGATGATTAGTAGCCTCGATGATGGTGGAGGTATAGTCAAATTAAGCTATACTCAATTATCGGAATTCCGTCCAGTAGAGATGTTTAGAGTTGAATGGGGGGGAGATACTGGATATTTTTTAACTCCTGGGCAGACCTTAGAATGGAATGGCAATGTGCCAGTATCTTCTTCAGATTGGTTAATTCCTAGCCAATCAAGCCCGGGGAACTAGTCTTAGAACACTTGCTAGAAAACACAGTTTATTTTGATAACTTGGGCGCATGCTTCATGAACCTAAGCGATTTAGCCTAACTGTTCCCCATGCAACCAGCCGGCCAATATTCCCGAGATCGATGCATAACAGGCGTGCATGGTCTAGATGAAATTCTACGAGGTGGCATCCCTTATGGTTCAACAGTTTTGGCTTCGGGCACTTGTGGCTCGGGAAAAACCACTCTGGGCATGGAATTTCTAGTTCGCGGGGCTGATGCTGGCGAAGCATGCGCACATTTCACAGCAACTGAACCCTCTGTAAAACTTCTCGAGAATATTAGACAATTCAAATTCTTTGATGTAAAAATGGTGGATTCTGGATTAATTAATGTCTTTGATATGGACGTTTTATATTCTTGGCTTGGCCTAGAAAAGTCATCATTTGATTTGGATGATGTTCACTCGCTAATCAAAGCAATTGTGGATATCGTAAACACCATTGGAGTGACAAGATTGGTTATTGATTCAGTTACTACTCTTTGTTACAAGATTAAATCCGAACAGTTAATTAGAGACTTTTTGTTTACGTTAGGTAAGAAGTTGGCAACTCTAGGGTGTACAACAATACTAATTGCCGAGATTACATCAGCTACCGAAAATGCTCACTGGTCATCGTTTGGTGTAGAAGAAGCAATTGCAGACGGAATCATCGTTCTAGGGGATGTAGAAAGAATGGGACACTTACTTAGATTTTTACAAGTTGTAAAAATGAGAGGGACTTCACACAGTAGGGCAAAACATGCGATTGAATTAACTCCTCTTGGAGTCATGTTGACTCCGATGCTAAAGTGGGGCGCAGTAAGCGATACACACAATAGATGGGGTGCTTGAAATGTTCGAGTTAGACCAAGGCATTGCAGACCAGTTGACGGAAGTCGCATTGAACAGTGCAGTTCAGGTACGCTGCGGAAATTCTAATGCTTTCATGGTTACAGCTAGTACTATGATTCCATTACTCCAAATGTTTGAGATGAGTGGAGTTTACATTAGTGCAAGTCGAGGTGCAGCAGAAGTAATCGAAGGATTTGAAGCGATTGGAGTTGACGTATCTCATATTCAATTCATTGATTTGGTTTCATCAGGGATATTGGGGGGTACCACTGTTCCATATTCAAATGTCCATTTTGTAGATAGTCCGATAATGCTTGAATCTGTACTTCTACGTACTCTATACATACTAAAAACAACTAATCACGAACGTAATTTCATATTCCTTGATAGTGTTAATTCCTTAGCGATTTACAATGAGGACAGGATGTTAGCAGAATATCTTCATACCTTCATAAATACATTTAGGCAACAAGAAGTTCTCACTGTAATTCTCAATGTCCCAGACCAAACTCCGCCATTGGTTTTATCAAATTTAGATTTATATTGTACGGACTTAATAGACCGAGG
>Ga0315315_10004004_pt1 | contig 13602 bp, 30 predicted proteins | sample M140m3416metaG_FD_203699 | JGI IMG/M metagenome (GOLD analysis project Ga0315315, IMG submission 203699) | Ammonia-oxidizing marine archaeal communities from Monterey Bay, California, United States - M1 40m 3416 | ecosystem: Environmental > Aquatic > Marine > Intertidal zone | place: USA...
TATTGGAGACGAAGTCATAGCGAGGCTCATGCTTTTATGGGTAGGGTGCATTATCCTATGCAAACCAACTCGATCAATTTCTCATCTATTGTTGATGAAGATATAGATGGTAATGAAATTCATGCGTTGCAAGAGATTTGCAGACAAGACAATCTGTACATCAGATTCGATATTGGAGAACTCAAGCTACATCATAGTCGTGAAGCATTGGAGTACAACAAACCAACGCAACGAGCGATTGTAGAGCATCTTAGACAAGTCAAGAATGATATTGAGGCACTCGCAAAAGAGAAACTAGAGGGTGCAACTTGCTTATGGGATGCCAAGGCAAAGTACGCACAAGTTGTGAACGCATTACCTCATTCTTTGCAAGGCATTTTCAAGAATTCTTTCAAATGGCAAGGTCATTCCATTAATTCTTTTAATTTCAGCAGACCTTATGGGTATCACGAAAATCTAATTGTTACTGAATATACTAAAAGAGACGATTCAGTTGCAACTGATGGATACAAAGTTCAATCCAAAAAGCAGAGCAACATATATGTTAACAAGAACAATCGCTTGATGGTTCAAGACCTCAAGACTCCACATGGTAACGCATTAAGAGCAAGAACTATTTTCAATGGTGACGATAGTATCGAAGCAGTTTATGTGGTATCACATACTGATGACCAAGCATACGATTATATGTATACTGATACAGAGGGTTGGAGATTCGACTTAATCGAGGACAAGAACATTGCGTTGACTTCCAAGACTGACAAGGCAAAGCTCAAGCAAGGCACAAGATCAAGTGGCGAAAGTCGTGCAAGTGTGCCAACTTTTCAATTTGAACCTCATGGATACAGAATGCGTGACTCTTGGAAGAATGGTGCAGAAGTTGAAGATTTAGAGAATGAGCTTGAGGATGATGCAAAACTTGTATATATTCCCATTAGTAATTATAAACCAATCGAAGGAAATGGGGTTTATGATATTGAAGGACTCAAAACTCAATTCAGACAAATGCAAGCATTGATGAAGAATCTTGGAGAAGATATGCAAACGCTTCATGGAATTCGTGGAAAGGATGCAGAGTCGTTGGACAAATCCAAATGGGTTTCATGGAAAGATCATCGACTTGAAGTTGCCAAGAAGCATCTTGTGAGACGCAAAGCAGACTTGTATCGAAGTGAGAAAGCGATTGCGTACAAGGAAAACAGGCATTCAATGCACAATGTTTCCAACTTGGAATCGTTGATCTCAAACAAACTTTTCAAGAAAGTCGTTGATACCAACCTTGATGCCAACCATGATGTTTTAGAGGCTTGCAAAACTATGGCAGACTCTCAAGAATCAAATTCCCTTTTGGATGCTCTGTATAGTCTCAAGGAACTTGTGAAGCAACATGACAAGTCATGGTACGAACAAAAGTTCTCCAAAATATATAATTACAAGACTTTCGATTATCTTTGCAAAGACATTGCTGATCGCTACCCATTACTTGTGAATATATCTAAAGAAGTTTATGGATGGCAGAACATGACCGAGAATGATCTTGGCAAGAACATAACTGATTATATTTCTATGTGTGATAAGCTAGGGGAAGAGGCATGAAAATGCCTCTCCCCGAAACTTTTATCTTGACTTTTATTCAAAAACAGACTAACATTATACTATAACAATTACTAAAATTATGAGCGAAAAACTAGCGTACAACTTGAGTGAGGATTCCATTACTATTTATTATGATGGAAAACCACATACCATCCGAAAGGACAATGCAAACTTTGATTCATTGCGATCAGCAATCTTTGAGGCTCGATACGAAGACATTCCATCTCTGCTTGATATAAAAAGTGCAGTAGAAGACTTTGTTGAGGGTGATGTAGAGATTCGTGACGAAGTAGTTTACTACAAGGGTAAGCATCGACTGCATGGAGTAGTCGTTGACAAACTTCTTGAAATGCTTCGTAGTGGCATGAAAGATTCCACTCCAATCACCAATTACATTGGCAGATTGATGGATAACCCATCGTCCAATTCGGTAGATGAACTTTATACTTTCCTTGGTTATCGGTCTTTACCGATTACTCCCGATGGAAAAGTGTTGGGCTACAAAGGAGTTCAAAACGACTTTTGGAGCAACACAGGCAATGCTGATACGATTGTATTGCAAGGTGAAACCAATGATCGTCACCAAATCTACAATGGAGTCGGTGAAACCATCGAGATTCAGCGTAGAAGTGTTGATGACAACAAGGACAATCATTGCTCTCATGGATTGCACATTGGTTCGTATGATTATGCGAATGGATGGTCGGGAAATGATGGACGATTACTACTTGTAGAGTTTGATCCCCAAGATGCAGTCTCTGTTCCAACCGATTGTGACTTTCAGAAATTGAGGGTTTGCAAGTACAAGGTAGTGGCAGACATTACCGACTCTCGAAAAGAACTCGACAAGGTAGTCTATGAACCTAATAAGCCTATCTACGGATCGGACAACGACTATGACCATGACGATTCTTCTGTTGATGGAGATTGGGATGGTGCTTGTTGTGATGACGAAGATGAGTATGGAGATTGCGAATGCGAAGAGGATTCAACGCAAATTTCAAGACTTGCAGTTCGCAACTATATCGAGAACAAACTCGAAAATGGTGAATCTGTTACTCTTAAACTTATATCTTCATTACAGACTTGTCGTGAAGAAGGTTGGAGAGTTCGTGATTGTGCTGAACTTGTGGAAGATATGGGATTCACGCTTCACAACGATGACAATGAAATCATGTCGAATTGGGAAGTTACTGAATAATGGAAACTACAACTGATGTAAATAGTTTAACTGAAGCAATCTCTGATGCTGATGCAGTTCAAGTGGATGCTTCATGGGCGATTCTCAAGTACAAGGAAATTGGCATCTACCGAAAGGTAGCTTGCCTTTCTTCTTTGTTTCAGCTTGATTTTGAGACGATCCTTAATGAGTTGCCACAAGACGATGAAGGGCGAATTCTTGACTACAAGACTCGCCACATCATCCACGAAGCATTGATTTCGGTATCGTGAACGAAGAGGGTGAGCTTCGCATTCATTTGTTGCAAGAAGAACTCACACAAATTTTAGAAGCAATTCATCGCAAGCATAATGATCTAATGAGCATGGAGCAAGTCGGAGAATACTTGGGGTTACTCATTGAGAGTCTCAAGTTTTTCCATGAGCGAGGAGATTACGCAAGAATGGAATACGATCTGTCTTACGCAATCGCTTTTTTGCCAACTGCTTTTCCTATTTAAAATATGATAAACAATCAAAGGTTTGCGTACTTGGAGAGTCTAAAAGATTTGAGAGCAGAAGTGCCAAGTGAATATTCGCCAAATACAGAACTTAAATATAAATATATTAACAAGCAAGATCAATTCAAATCAATGGATGAATTAAATACTTATTTAAATAAATTAAACGATGAAGAGTTTGACATCTTCACCGAACAAATGATTAAAATATTACAAGAAGAGCAAAAAGATGCTTGACATTCGCAACAAACTAAACTAGACTTTATATATTATGGGATTAGATCAATATGCTTACGCAACAGATTCAAATGACGAGCAAGTAGAAATTGCTTATTGGAGAAAACACAATCGCCTACAAGGATGGATGGAACAACTTTGGGAAGATAAAGGTAGACCAAACTTTAACGATACAGATTCTCAAGCAATGGGAGACTTTAATTGTGTTCCTGTTGAGATCACAGAAAGTGATCTTGATTCGCTTGAAGAAGATGTGTGTGGAAAGAAGATGCCCGAAACAGGAGGATTCTTCTTTGGGGATGATTCTTTTGGTTGGACAACCGAAGATGGCGAGCAATATAAAGGCAATGACTATCATTACAAACCCGATGATCTTGAATTCATCGAGAAAGCTAGGCAAGCGATCAGTAAAGGTAAACAAGTTTTTTATAACTCTTGGTACTAAATATATATGTACTACTCAGAGATATTAGAATATATCAATAGTTTTTTTATTTTAATAGGTTGCATCGTAGCATTACTTTTTATTTTATTTGTAGCATTTACTCATAATGACTAATAAAAATATATTAAACAAAGTCCAAGAAGAGAAGGATCAACTGCGTGACATACGCATGGAGATTCGTGATCTTGAAGCAGAATTGGAATTCTTGCACCTCAGAGAACCACATGAGTATAAGTATATCGGACATATCGAGGCTCGCATCAATGAACTCTATGACAAGTGGGACGAACTTTCGGAGCTAAATCAAGATGAAGTCTAAAGACAAATCAGAAGGGCTTTTAAAGGCTCATACAGACCTCACAAGGGCATTTGAGAAAGTCTTTGAGCTTGCATACGAACGAATTCAGATGGTTGATCCTATGGAACAAGCAGACCTTGATGATCTTATTCTTTGCAGTATGGTTGTTTTTGATTCTGATATGATAGATTACCAAAAATAAATACCACACATTCTGTATTAGTCTATATATAAACAACAATAGACAACATATAACACACTATATTATTAATTGATTTATTCTAATTGATTGAATATTATTAATTTGTATATAAATCCTTATGAATAAAGGGATTCGGTAGTGGCAAGCAATGGGTCAAAGTGGTTCAGAGTGGAGTACGCGACTTCAATATATATAAATACTAGTATAAATATGAAACACGATCAAATAAAAAAAGAAAAATCAATCAACTCAATTATGAACAACATTGCATTTAATATAAACAAAATTAAAAATATCTTCAATAAAGAAAATTCGATTATAACTGATTCAAATATAAATAAGAGTCGGCTAAATACGAATGATAATAGTCTAAATATAAAAGAAGGCGAATCAAATAAAAGAAACAAGTTCGGCTTTCCAACCTTTTTGAAGTAATACTATCCTATCCCGAATTAGTTAATATATATTCACTTATTATTATAAATTAATAGGTGTGTTTGATTCTTTTTCACTTGACAAGAAGGCAATATTCAGTCATTCTTAATACATGGACATAGAAAAACGATCTTTGAAATATGTGGAATTCCATATGTTTGAGACTTTCAACCCTACCTTTCTCGATCAGATGCAAATACAAGGCTTTTGGCATGACGATAATGGATACCCTCGCTATGAGAGCGTAGTTGAAAATACCGACTCTCAAGAAGGTGCAAATATCAGCTACCTTTTTCCTATGTTTGATCCCGACTCTGACGAATACGACACTTACAACTTTGAACCTTTACAATAATGAGCGACTTAACACGAAATATAAATGCTTTGTTAGATGAAATAAATGATATTAAATCAAATACATCTATAACTGACGACTCTGTTGAAAATATAATAACTGATCTTAATAAAATAACTAATAATGGTTTAAATGTGAATGATATATTTACTAATAACTATTATGTTAATGATATGAATGAAGATAAGCGTTGTGCGAGTGGCAAAATCTACGGATTCAAATATACTAACTAAATAAAGTCAAATATTATGAATGATAATTTTGTAAATAACTATATTGCCCCTCATACAGACGAATATACATTAGATATAATAGATAAAACAATTAATGAAATTATATTGACTTATAAAAATAAAAATATGAATGAGTTGATTGAAATTATGAATGACTTTCCTCTTAATAGATATAGTAGGAAGTTGGTCGGTAATGAAATATACCTTTGGGAAGCATGAGTGAATACGACTATAATAAATTCTTATCAGATAGTGGAGACGATTATCCCAAATATGCAGACAATATTAAACCAAAGCAAATTGATAATACATTTAATACAAATATAATCACTATTGCAAATATGTTAAGAGATGGAGACAAGGTAATGATTTGGAAGACCGGATACCAAGTCTCTTTTAAAAATATGGGTACGAGTAACCACACTATATGTCGAAAAAACAAAGAAAAATCGACAGATTAAAAAAAAAGGTTGACAACATCGACACATTGCCTCATACTTATATACATGAATTACGCACAAGAACAACTCGAATACCTTGAGTGGCAAGCTCAAGCTAAACAAGAAAAACTCACGAACCCATGCGATCTCGCAGAGGGAGTATATATGCTCGTAGACGATGCGAGTCCAAGTGAAGCACCACTTTACTTTCACTCGCTACAAGGTGCAGTCGATTGGGCAGAAACCGATAACAACTTTCGACTAAGCCAATACAAGGGCGAAGAAACATGGTCAGTATATAGAGTAGGAAACAAGGTCTTGTAAAAAAAGGCTTGACAAAACATCCAACACCTGTCAGACTTATATACATGATCGAAATTGAACTAATTACTTTTATTGTAACGAGTCTATTTATTGCCGATCAACTAATCAACAACTAAACACAACTAATTAAAATATAATTATGAGTATTGCAAAAAACGCACGAGCATCAGAAGTGATGAGTAAAGTAAAGAATGGACATTATGTGTCTATGGGTAAGTTCGCTAATTTTGGGTCAGTTCCCGAAGATAGTATTTATTACTCAACCATGTTGGCACAAAAAGCCGATGCAAAACGCAAAGAGCGTCTCGCACAAAACCTCATCAGAAAGGCACAAGCATAATGGAAGTCTTAGAGTCAGTAGAAAAATCAGTCGCAAGACCTGTAAACACCTATACGGAATTTTCCAAACTAGGATGGATGGCAAAGAAACAGATTCCTCTTATTGGATCTGAAGTTAATGTCAAGATCAATGGTATTGGTCGTTCAGTCGTTAAAAAGTATTTCATAGAGCATGGTTTTATTGGGTTGGTTGTTAAACCTCATAACCCTCCAACTTGGTACATCAAGCAAAACGGAGCAGATGCCATATGTCATGTGTTTCCTGCTGAGTGCCTTGAATTTGAAGTTCGCCACGAAGATGGGTCTATCGACTCCGAGTTTTACAATTCGGGTCTTCACGCTTTCGATCAACAGGAGGTGCAAGCATGATTGATTCAGAAAACTTTTATCTTGTTCAACAGATTGCAAGTCTGCTCGAAAAGAAGCTCGATCTTAAAGTCAAGGATCATGGTATGTGGAGAATACAATGCCTCATATGGGATACGCTTGAAGAGAAAGAGAATTATGAGAAGTATGGCTCAATAGCATTTACTACCGATTTAGATGATATGTCAGAAGAACAAAAAAAAGAGTTGACAACTAACTAAAAATGTAGTATACTTATAACATAATTAAGAAAAAAACTTAATCAAAAAAAATATTTGATCTTTAACATTTTAATTTTGAGAGTGCAGTACCAAGCCTTTGTTGGTCGAAGCTGAGTAATCGGACTAGACACATCCTTGGTAAGACAAGGTAGCATTTATCGAATCGGCTATTCGACTCTCAATTCAATTTGGAAGGGCTTATAATCCTTCCTGTGGGTGACTGAGCAAGCCTGTCATGAGCGGGCTAAGGTACGCAAATTCCTTGTGGTGAGGAGACAGAGTCCAATCGGATGAGTCTAAGACGAATACCAAGTCTAATTTGTGGTGCGAAGTAGGAACTCTATGAACTGATGTTCATGCCGAAAAGTCGAGGGTATACAGTAATCCCTTCCCACACCAATTTATAAGCAAATCTGCGGAGGATGTGTGTTTCCTCTAGTCACTATCATCGCTTCTTGGGTAACGGAATAAAAGCCTAAGGTTAACCCTACCTCATACGAGGTAGGGTTTTTTTGGTTATGAAAATACTACAACAAATCTTAAATCAATTCGGATATGTCGATAGCGAGCAGCTGAAGGAATTGCGCGAAGCTTTCCCCAATATGCAGTTGGTTATCAAATGGGGTGGAAGCCCAAGAGAGCAGGTTGCGGCGTCACAAGTCGCTGAGCGAATCGCTGAAGTAGAAGCACGCAACGATGACTATGTCCGTGAAGTGTTCATTAGCTCAACCAACTTCAGAAAACTAAAATCAGTTTTACTAAATGTAGAATCTACAGAGTGGAGTTAATTATACTACTAATAGCAGGGATACTGGTGGGTATAAAATTAGCAATAGAAGAATGGTAAATACAACAAATATAAATAATGTAAATAATATAAATAAAATTAGAAGTGATATTCACTCAAATATATAATATATTTTAACTAATGGCGGTTCCCTAGCTAACTGAGCATCAACGAGTTACGCAAAAATTGCCAGAAAAAAACCCCCCGCCAGTTTCGCAAGTCCTTGATTAACAGCATGTTGCGCCGGCAAAAAGTGCTTGACATATACTCAAAACCCTGTCATAATTATAGGTATGATTAAGAAAGAGTCTCGATACAAGATAGACTTCAACAAGAAGGTTTATGTTTACAAGAACCTTCATAGGAATTGTTGGAGTGTGAGGCAGAGTGGACTAGTAAAAGCTCACGCTCTTGAGCTTAACCTCTACGCATGCACTATTAAAGTCAGCAGAGCAGGTCGAGATCGTGTTCGCAGAGAAAAGCGTAAGAATGTACATGCAGGGATTAACGGCTACCTTGAACCATATCACTTGGGGTTATCTCACGAAGCAGAACTTAATGATGAAGCAAGAACATTCCAACGAGCATGGGAAGGTTTACCCAATTCGGAGATGCGTGAGATTACCTATAACCCTTATAAGTATGACTCATTCGTGCATGTAGATGATTGCACTCCTCGTTGGTTTGGATCTTTTGCAAGATTATTAGAAGATCAAGTTTTTATTGCTTGACACATCCTTAAAACTCCTTTAGTATTATACTATGATTAAAACAGAAGCACTCACTATCAGAGAACTTGAAGTTATCTTCGATGTTCTGAATGTCTACGATCCTAACGATATCAAGCATGTCTATCCCGAAATGGGAACACAAGAGTTTATGCTTGAGGTCAATACCCTTTGGAAAAAGGTTCTTGATATGATCAAGGATGATGACCACAACAAGGCATACGATAAGCTCCAAGACTCAGCAAAAATTCTCTTCGATAGAGAACTTAATGCTTGACTTTTAACCCAAAAATTGAGATAATTATACCATGACATTAGTATTCGACACACCCGAAAAAATAGAACTCTTCCGATTAGCAACCTTGCACAAGATGCTCAAGCTCGAAATGCTTGGCATGACACGCAGAGGTCAATCGGCATATTCAATCATCAAACAAGAAACAGGACTCAGAGGATCAAAGCAAAAAGTATTTGATCAACTCGGAGAATATCTCGACACAATCAAGGAACTAAGCAATGGGTAAGCGTAACAAAGAACAAGGAGTACCAAGTCAAGAAAAGCACTTGGATTTATATAAAAAGGGAAAGAGATCATCTCATACGGGTAACAAGCCTTTAGTGCAATCTCTTCACGATCCAAACCGAATGGTTACGCAAAAGATGCGTAATGCACAAGAACGAAATCGAGGCTTGACATCTTAACCCATATTTGAGATAATTATATCATGTTAAATTACATTAGAGAGAACTGCGAATTACCTGTCATTGAAACCGAATTTGACGAAGACTCACAAACATGGGTTGCTTGGTTTGAAGAACGATTTCCCAAATGGTACAGAAAAGATTGGGACGAACAAGCCGACTTAATCGCCTTGCAATTTGAAACAGAACTAGAGTTCAAAGAAACTTTAAATCAACTAGGAACAATACAAAAAGAAAGAGATACTGAAAATGAAGCTACTAAGCAAAATCAAGAACCTATTCTCTCCTAAGTATCAAGTGGTATATCGTACCCTTGATGGCAGGACAGAATTGTATACTATCAACAAGCCTCAGTATGGGCATGAGTTTGGCAACAACGATGAGAATCGTAATGTTGTGGGCTTTCGCTCTTACTGCCACAATAGGCATGGCATTCGCTCGTTTCGCTACGACAGAGTTGTAGCACTCGAAAGAGCATAGTTGTGAGTGCTGAAGCGTTAAAAAAACGCATCCGAGAACTTGGTCACGAATTAATGTGGTTAGAGTTATCAGGTGCGTATTGCGAAGACTTTGTGACCAAACGCAAGGAGCATGATTCGCTCCTTGAGCGTTTGTATCGAGTGGAAAAAAGAGTCTTTTAAAGAGTCTTAAGTCATTGCCCCTCAAGCACTTGAGGGGCTTTGGCGCCCCCGGGCCGGGCCGCAAGTCTTTGGTTATCAATTACTTAGGTGTTAAAAAAAATGTACTTATTAGTGATTTTATGCTTGCAATTAAGCCTAAACCTGTCATAATTATATGTATGAGAATTGAGAAAGACTTCCAAGAAAACCACGATATTAACGCTGAAGATGCCATGTCTGCTTGCATGGATCAGATTACAGAGATACTGATTGAACCCATGATTAGCATGGATATGGTCAGCGAAAAGCAAGCTGAAACTCTTGGCTTGATTGCTAACGCATTGCACATCATCACTCGAAAGGCTCAAGCCTATGAGGATATGCAAAACGGCAATTTATCTCAAGAATTCCGAAATTAAAGCTTGACTTTACCTATATATTCACCTATACTTATATTATAACAATCGAAAAATCAAACTTATAAAATTATGTTAGAAACAACCTATGAAATCCCTCGCCTCAATCTTCGTATTTGTGGCTCAAAATCAAATGTCGTGGATATGGATTCTGTTCGCAGAGTCTCTACCCCAAAAGAAACGAATCGTTGGAAACCTGTTCCTCACGCAAGCGTTGTAGATGTTACTCGTAACACTCTTGAGGATAAGGGTTTTGAGATTATCAACGAAGCTCACAACCTCACTAAAGGTGGCGAACACTACTTCGGTATGTTCCAAGTCTTTCACGAAAATCTTGCCGATAATGGCAAAGAGCGTGGTTGCGTGGTTGGTATGCGTAATTCGCATGACAAACTCTTCGCAGCAGGATTGTGTGCAGGTGATGCACCATTCATTTGCGACAACCTTGTCTTTCACAACGATGTTGTTTTTACTCGTAAGCATGTAGGCGAAGTTCGCAAGGAATTGCTTGAGCGAGTCAACAAGATCACGGATCATCTCTTGCCAATGTGGGCAAAGCAAAATGAGCGTGTGGATGCGTACAAAGAGGTTGGACTCAATGATCGTGAAGCTCAACACCTTATTTTCGATGTCTATGAAGCAGGTATCAAGACCAATCTTATTGGTCAGTCTACTCTTGCTCAAGCATGGGAACAATGGAAGGATTCTGATCACAAGATCTTCCAAGATCGCAATCTCAATTCGCTATACAACGCATTCACGGAAGTGAGCAAAGGTCGCAATGTCATGCACTTGCCCAAACGCTCTGAAATCTTTCACAATGCCTTTGACCCTGTAGCAGGTGTCGAAGAAGTTGAGCTTGTAGCCTAATTTAACCTAAACACCTAACTATATATATTATGAAGTGTCGTAACCTAAACGAAGTGCTTGACGCACGAAAAGGGAGATTCGTCTCCGTATTGCTAAAGAATGGTTTAAAGCGTGAGCTTTATTCAGCTAAGGTTCATGCCTATAGCTCCGATGTTGTCCGATTCATGGACACTAATGGAGGCGAAAGGCGAGTGGACAGGGCAAAGATTGTCCGTGCCAAAGTTGCTGAGCGTTATTTCAAACGCTCTCGTGACTGAGCCAAATAGCCCCAAATAGGGCAAATAACCCTTGAGTCTCGGCTCAAGGGTTTTTTTTGTGATGTAATCAATTCGTTATCAACGAGTTGTGAAACTCGCCGGCCCCCTCCGGAAAGCCGCAAGTCCATGACTGTCAGTTACTTATGGGGTAAAAAAAGTTACCGCAATGTGAATTTAGTTGTTGACTTTAGCGTGAATTCTGTCATTATTATATATAGTTCTTTTGACAATCAATTTCATTTGTGGGGCGTTAGCATATGTTGGTTAATGCGTCAATCCTCGTGCGGTATACTAGTTAAGCCCGTAACCAACTGATCATTGGATAGCGATTGAAAAAGGGAGTTCAAATCTCCCACGCTCCTGCTCTTTCTGTAGATGCAAACGCATTGAACAACGAGGCGTCAGAACACGCCTACAACCCGCAAGGGAGAGGGAAAGAGGTTCACATTCATTTTTTTAAAATTAACCCTTGACACAAACACACACATAGTCTATTATTATATACATGATAAAGAAAAACATACAACTCAAAACCTTCGATGATTTAGTTTTCAAGCAACACGGAGGATTCGCAGACGGCAAGGCTATTCAAGCAAGATTGACTTTTGGGTATCGAGATAAAGATAATCAAGATCAATTCACGATCTCGGTTGTTCAAAACCAAGGAAACGGCACGGGCTTGTATGGTCACGCAGATGACAACACTTACGAAGTCGCAATGTGGTTTCAAGATCGAGACACCATGCTTCCTTTATCTAAGTATGACGATGTTCTTGGTCATCAAACTCCCGATCAAGTTACCAAACTTATGCAACAAGCAGAACTCAATGGCTTTGCTTGGGTAACCTTGCTTCACTCATTGAGAGATGAGCGAGACAAAGATTTAGCTTGACAGATAGGGTAAAATTTCATAGAATTATAGCATGATTAAGAAAAGATACGAACTCATCGAAAATGGAATAACCTTTGATTCTTGGGATGGATGCAGAGAAGGCTTGGAGAAAGCTTACGATCAAGCCAACCAAATCATAAATGATGGCACGGAAGATTTGACTGAGCTTTCCATTATTTGCACTCACTACAACCAACTCGGAGGAATCGAATATTGCGAACTCGTAGATGAATGGGATATGGAAGACATGACTTGTATTGATGACCGAATGATTTAATTTTATGAACACGATAGATATGACACCAACTTGGGAATCAGCAGTAAAGATTTACATAGCAGTTCTCGAAAACAAAAACGCTTCAGCAGAAGGTATAAAAATCGCAAGAGAAGAGATCACCTTTCTTGCCAAGACTGTTGACCAACTCAACAAAGTAAAGAAAGAAGAGGAAAAGCAAAATGGATAATTATATTATATTAAAGAATGGAGAAGCAATGAACTTCGAGCCAAGACCAATCGAAGGAGTTATCTTTCTGATTCAACAACTCGAATCTCATCTCGACAGACTCACGCAACACTCACCTTATACAATCGGAAAGGCAAGCTAATTATGATTCAGACACCTCACAACGGATATACAAATCATGCAACTTGGAATGTTGCTCTTTGGATTAACAACGATGAATGGATATATAACACGGCAAAGCAATGCTCAAGTTACAATGAGTTTGTCCATGTTATGAAGGATTTCGGTGCGACTGAAACACCTGACCATGTTTCATATACTGATGAAAACCTCGACCTTTCGGAGCTTTCCGAACTCATCTCTGAACTGTGAATTATATATTAAAGTATAGAATGATCTCCTTGGGAACGCTGATCGTTTTGACTTTCGTTGGATACGCTTTGCTTCTCATAAAGTATTCTTAGTCAAGTACTTGCGGGGCTAAGCGCCCCCCGCGCCGGGCCCGCAACTCCTTGTTAACCAGGAACTTGCACAACTATTTTTTTTATTTTTAGGGTTGACTTCGACCCTCAATCTGTCATACTTATATACATGAAAGAAACAGTAAAAGTCCTAATGTCCCGCGATGGTTTAACACAAGCTGAGGCGGTCAAGCAAGTTGTCCAATTCTTTAATGACATGAAAGCCGATTGGGAA
>Ga0315315_10004005_pt1 | contig 13600 bp, 10 predicted proteins | sample M140m3416metaG_FD_203699 | JGI IMG/M metagenome (GOLD analysis project Ga0315315, IMG submission 203699) | Ammonia-oxidizing marine archaeal communities from Monterey Bay, California, United States - M1 40m 3416 | ecosystem: Environmental > Aquatic > Marine > Intertidal zone | place: USA...
TGACGATTGTTTTAACAACAGTATTTCCACTTGAAGCATTATTAAAACCTGTTATGTTTGTTAATTCAGTCAAACCGCTAAATTCAGTTACTACGCAAGTAAAAGTAACAGAATCACCTATTGCAACAGTATTATTTAAATCATAAACATAAATCCCGGTCCATGGTCCGGATCCATTTTGGATAAAGTAACTTCCATTTGATTTAACTCCAGTCACAATACCACCAGAAATAACTGTATTCCCATTTTCTGGAGAGTCTCCATTTCCAGCAACTGAATATTGGATATCATAAATTGATTTAGAAGGTGGTATGACAGCTCCTGTTTCGTTAACCAATATATCATCAACTTCCCACGTGCTGCCATCTGTAGCAGTGCCCGTGTATTTAAAGGCAATATACACTCCAGCAGTATTATAAGCTGATAAATCTACATTTCCTGAAGATACCCATTCAAACCAAGTTCCCGAGTTTAAAGGCATTGTTGGATTCAAAGCACTCCAAGTACCTTGCGAAGAAGGGTCGCTAGTTCCGTCATAGTTTATCGAGACTAATACTTCTAAAGCATCGCCATCATAAGCTACAGCACTTTTAAATGATAATAATGGAGTGGTCGAAGTGCTTAAGTCCACTGAAGGAGAAATTAACCAGCTTTCTACAGCTTCGTTTCCTGTTCCATTATAATTTTTCATCATTCCGTAAGCATTTGGGGCTCCACCTGCGGTGCTTGTCGTCCATGTTAATGATGAAGTGGTTGCAGGAGTTGGTTCATTTATTGTCCAGCCACCAGAGGTTGCACTGTTGTCATCAAAATCTTTTGCTAAATAGGTTTGTGCATTAACGCTAGAGATAGCAAACGCAAATAAAGCTAGAATGTAAAGTTTTTTCATGTTTTTTCGTTTTGTGTAAGGTTTATTAAAGTTCTTCTATTTTTATATCATCGACTTCCCAAGTGCTTCCATCGGAAGCTGAGCCAATGTATTTAAATGCAACGTAAACACCATTTTGAGTAAAGGAGGACAAATTTAATGGTCCTGAATTTACCCATTCGAAAAATCCGGAAGACCATAATGCTCCTCCTGTAAAAGATGTCCAAGTTGCAAGGTTTGGATCACCGTTGCCCGAATAATCTACAGAAACAAGCACTTCCAGAGCATTTCCAGTATAGCTATATGCATTGTTGAAACTTAATGCAGGTGCAGTTGTTCCGCTTAAGTCAATGGATGGAGAAATTAGCCAAGACTCATTAATCTCGTTTGTCGAACCATTGTAGTTACTCATGTTGCCATAGGATTGTCCCCCAAATTCACCAACAGTCCAATTTAATGTTCCTATAACTAGTTGTGTTGTCCAACCTCCAGAAGTTATACTACCATCATTAAAGTTTTTCTCTAATATTGGAGGAATTCCACTACTCGTACATCTGGTGTTTGTGAAATCAGCACTTTCAGGATCTCTCACATAGATTTGTAAATCTAAGGTTGTGAAGAGTGCGGGATTTGTTTCCGTAGTGTATATGCCAACAATACCCGTTAATGATCCGTTTAAAGAAGGAATTATATCATCAGCGAAATTTGCATATCCGCTGGTTCTAACAATTAAGGAATTTAAATTACAATTTAAAATATTGTGGTTTACATCACTTTGTGTTACGGAATTTGACCAGGTTGCCCCCATAGATGCCTGCTCAAATTCAACATCTTCAAATGTTACTAGCAATCCTCTATCTGCATCAGGATTAATTGTGGTAATTGTTCTTAAAGCAGGAGCTACATGTTTTCCAGTGGCTTGTTTAATAATATTGTTATCTACATCAACCCCATCTAACTGAAACATTCCTCTATATATGTCAATAGTAGTACCTTTTAAATAGATCCTTATAGAATCTCCCTCGTATAATCCTCCGGAGTTGACCAGTCTTAATTGAATAGCATGATTTCCTGCTTGAACATAAACTTCTTTATAGAAATTTCCAGAAGATTCATCCGTAGTAGCAGTAGCATAAACAGAGTAATCTTCCGTAAAAGTATATGCTGCTCCAACGGAGTCTCTAAATGCTTTCAATTCTTCAATTGTCAGAATGTTACCAACCGGTAAATTCTGCACAGGCGGAGAATCATATTCTTTTCTACAAGAAAATATGCTTATAAGAATTCCGATTGCTAATAGTATATTTAAATTTTTCATAATCTATTTGGATATCTATTCTTTTATTAAAATAAGTAACTGACCGAAGCGAAATAAGTTAACCCATACATATAACCATATTTAGGTGGAAACCTGTCAATTTGAGTTGCATCATATCGCAATTGCTCAAACCCACCTGTTTTAAATGAAGTGTTGTTTAATACATTGTTTATGTTAATGTTTAAACGAACAAATGAGTTGTTTTTTAACTTCCACGATTTACCTCCGTAAAGGTTCAATGAGTAGCCATTTTCTAATTTTTCTTGGTCAATTATTTCTGTAATCTGAGGGTCTGTATCTACGAAGTTTGCAAGCGCTTCTTCTGTTCTTCTGTCTGGATTGGGGTCTAGGTATATATTGGCAAAGTAATTAAAATTAGTTCCAGCATACCAATATTTTCGAGCATTGTACTTAAACCCAATAGATGCTGCAGTTTGAGGCATTCCTCCAATTCTATAGTTTTTAAAATAAATTGTTCTGTTTTCAGCAACAATTTCTTCCGAGTTGTCTCGAGTAATTGTAGCATTTGGCCTCGAATTATAAAGCGACATGCTATGTGTCCCCGCAGCTTGAATGACAAATGCTCCTAAAGTTTTTTCTACTCCTAATTCAATACCAGTGAATAATTGGTCAACATCTGTCATCATATAGTTTACGAATGTTCTAAATTCATCATGATAAAAGCTACGTGCCCATACCTGATCGTCTATTTGCGTGTAATAACCTGTTAATCTCACCTTTAATTTAGGATATCTCACAACATAACTTAAATCACCAGATAGTATTTTTGTGCTTTCTAAACTATCAATAACTTGATCTCTAGTTCTAGGGGATATAAATGCACTTCGAGAAAATGGTGCTCTTGTTGAGTAAGCTAAGTTTCCTGTTACAAGGTGTCTGCCGGTAATTTTATATACAGCTCCAGCTTTTATTCCGTAATTAAAAAAGTTATTTTTTTCAGATTCTCCAATAGATTCTTCAGGGAATCTACCATTTTGAACATTCCCTGTTCTCCAGAAAGAAGTGTAAGAAGCTGTTAGGCCGAAATATGCATCAACTTTTTTTGATTTAAAATCTACTTGTCCGAAAATCTCAGCTTTGTTGTTATGAATGTTATAGTCGTATCCAAATTTATCGCCAGCTCTGATAAGTTTATTTGTAGTCGATAAATCATTTTGCGCAATACTGTCATTTGCAAAATCTCTTTCCGCAAATTGATCTACATCAACCCAGAAATCACCTCCTAATAAATCTGCCATTAATCTATAGTTATGGCTTGTATAGGTGTGTGCGTTAAGGCCTGCAGTTAAGTAAACTTTTTCATTGAGCTGATTGTTGTATACTGAATTGATCCCAAATCTTCTTGGGTCAACTCTATATTCTTCAACAATATATTTAGAGCGATTTCCGGAAACAATGTTTCCTTCACCATTTGCATTTTCCACAGCATGTAAATTTTTAGAATTCGCAAAATACATTTGGTCCCAATTTAATTGCGATGCGCTTGTATTGTTTTGCCAGGCAACAGCTGCTGCATTTGCCTCATCAAATTCTGCTCTGTTTGTAAAATAACTTGGCAAGTTTTTGTAATAATCGGGTCTTGGGTCGGCAGCATCGTACCAGTTTAAGTTGGTGCTGCTCGTTCTTCCGAAAACTGCATAAACAGATGTAGTCAATTTTGATTTTTCATCTATTTGTAAATAATCCGTTACTACAACATAGGGTTTGTGATTGTCTCGCATGCGTGCGTTTCTTTTAACACTGTCGCCATCAGATGTACTTTGGTATCCCCAATAGGGATTGTAGTAATTAGATCCCGTTAAATCCAAAGCTTCTTGCTGTGCAATCCCTCTCCTACCTTGAACTGCCGGAGCTCCAAATCCAGCCAAGTTAATTGTGTGGTTCTCGTTAATTCTTCTTTCTATAGCCGCAAAATAACTTCCTCCTCTGTAAGAAGTTCCTTCAACATAACCTTCATTGGCCCATCTAGAAGAGGCAGAGACTGAAAAAGCCCAATCTCCTTTCCATCCGGAATTATATGAATACATAGCTCTGCTATTGTAGCTTCTATTGGTAGCTGCATAGGATGCTCTGTGTCCTTTTCTTTTTTCTGAAGCTCTTAAACTAATTGAAGAGTAACCTCCAATTCCGCCAAAAGTGGTGTGCGAAGATGCAATTCCCATTTTAGCTTCTGGATACCTAGTAACATCATTCAATCCCCCCCAGTAACTCCATATAGCCCATCCACTCTCGGGGTCATTGCCCGGTATTCCGCCAATTAAAATGTTGGTATTTTCTGAGCTATACCCCCTTAGTCTAAAACGCGCAGCGCTAAAGTTAAAACCGGCTATACCAGCATAAACGTCTCTTGAAGATTGGAGCAAACCACTAATATTTTGCGATTGACCGTCGGATTGAATCAAATCTGCTCCTGAAGAAATAAGCGGCATATTTGTAATTGAGGAATCCTGATTCGTAGAATCTGATTGCGCACAAATAGTAAATGCACCAAAAGATAGGAGGAAAATGGCTAGGTTTCTAAGCTTCATTTTTATTTAAGAATTGTAACTGAGTATATCGCACCAATGGAAGTAAATATACGTTAACCATTTTGAATTTCTATAGATGAGATGATAGAAATATAGTTAAACTTTATAATCTTTTACTTTATTGATTTTAGTTATCTATACAAATATGGTTTCAGGTGATTTGTCACTTTCAAGGAGAACACATTGTATTTTAGATTTTACAAATGTAAAATTATTTTTAATAAATTCCCACATGGAATGATGCGTTGTGCACAACTTAATAATTTATAAACATAGATTTTGTTGGATGGAAAGGCTATTTATCCTCGCTTTTGTGGTTGTTTTTAAGTTCTAGACAGTCACATATTTCACTAAAATTATGGTTGTTTTTTGGGAAGTTTAGTTTTGGCTATATATTTGTTGTATCGGTTGAATATTGATTTTGCCATTAAATTCAATTAAAATTTCATTTCTTATGTCGCTATTTAGGTATATATTTTCAACGCTTTTGTTGCTCTTTTGTTTTACAACTCTAAAAGCACAAACACTTAATCCCGAAAAAAGTTACGAGGTTACTTGTGTTGGTTTTTATAACCTTGAGAATTTATTTGATACTATAGTTGATCCTGATACAAATAAAATTCTCCAGGAAGATTTTACACCAAAAAGTGGAAAGCAGTGGAATTCAAAAAAGTACCATAGTAAGTTAAATAATATGGCTGATGTAATTAGTAGAATTGGTGTTTCGAAATCTGTTCCCGATGGTGCAGCTGTTCTGGGTGTCTGTGAGATAGAAAATAAGTTGGTATTAGATGATTTGGTAGCCCACGAAAAACTTAAAAACAAAAATTATCAGATTGTTCATTATGATTCTCCGGATAAAAGAGGAATTGATGTTGGCTTTTTGTACCAACCAAAATACTTCAAAGTAACTTCAAGCAAGTCCTTTGCGTTGAAACTTCCTGATAATCCTAATTGGGCAACTCGAGATCAGTTGTTGGTGTCTGGAGAGTTGAATGGAGAAAAAATGCATTTTATTGTTTGTCACTGGCCTTCAAGAAGAGGAGGGCAAAAAGCGAGCTCATATAAACGTATTGCAGCTGGTGAACTGGCCAAGAGTATTGTTGATTCGTTAACAAAAGAAGATCCTTTGGCAAAGGTTTTAGTAATGGGAGATTTAAATGATGATCCGGTTGACCCAAGTGTCAGAGAGGCAATGAACTCAGTCGGAAAAATTAAAAAGATGAAGATAGGGGATATGTTTAATCCAATGGAATCACTTTTTAAACTAGGAATAGGTACTCTGGGTTATAATGATGCTTGGAATTTATTTGATCAAATGGTTCTTACATCTGGTTTTATATCGAAAGATAATAGTTTTAGCACTTATTCTTACTTTACGGCTAAGGTGTTTAATGAATCATTCTTGAAAAATAGCTCTGGAAGGTTTGAAGGCTTCCCATTCAGAACATATTCTTATGGAAAGTTTATTAATGGATACAGCGATCATTTTCCAGTATATTTGTATTTGGTTAAACAAAAGAAATAGATAATTAAAATAGCATTGTTTTCGTTATGAAGTATTTCAAATTATTGATTATTATATTATGCTTGTTTGTTTCCAATAAAGGAAGGTCACAGGAAACACTGAAAGTTATGTATTATAACTTATTGAACTTCCCGTCTACCGCTCCTGAAAGAGTCGATACATTAAAAAAAATTGTTCAGCATATTTTGCCGGATATGTTTTTGGTAAATGAATTAGATAATCAATTTGGAGCCACATTAATATTAAACAATGCGCTTAATCAAAATGGTATAAGTCATTATCAGCAAGCTGTTTTTGTGGATGGTCCTGACACTGATAATATGTTGTTTTTTAATTCTAGTAAATTGGGTTTGATCTCTCAAAATGAAATCCAAACTTCTTTAAGGGATATAAATGAGTATGTTCTATACTATAAAGCGCCAGATTTAGCCTCTACAATGGATACGGCCTTTTTCTATACCTATTCCTGTCATTTAAAAGCAGGAAGTACAGATCCTAATCCAAATTATCGATTGGCCGAAGCACAAGTTTTTAAAAATTATTTGTCTGGAAAAACAGGGCTGAAAAATGTAATGTTTGGCGGGGACTTTAATTTTTATGGAAGCTCAGTTTCTAGCGAGCCTGCGCATAATTGGGTTTTAAATGGAGGAACTGTTCCGTTGTTTGATCCAATTGATATGACTGGTGAGTGGCATGCGAATTCATTCTATGCTAGTATTCATACCCAAAGTACAAGGACTACAAGTTTTGACGGTGGGGCGACTGGCGGATTAGATGATAGGTTTGATTTTATTTTTATAAGTAATGATTTACAAACTGGAGCAAATAAAGCAAGATATGTCGATAACTCCTATAGGTCCATCGGCAATGATGGAACGCATTACAATACATCATTGGTAAACCCCTTGTCGAATGGGACAGTTCCGGATGATGTTGCAAATGCCTTATACAAAATGAGCGATCATTTGCCAGTTTACCTAGAGATACAAGTAGGAGGTGATGTTGGTATTACTGACAATGATTATATTAATAGTTTTAGTTTCAATAGCACTACTAGAGAGTTGGAAGTTTTTCTAAAAAGCAGTGAGAGCCAAATTTCATTGACGGTCTGCGATATTTCAGGTAAAAGAATTCTAAATGAGACGCATTCCGGAATTGATTTAATAAAAACATCGTTTCCCTATTTAAGGAGTGGCGTTTATATCATAAATCTTCAAAAAAGAGGGATGAATACTTCTTTGAAAGTTGTTGTTCTTTAACATTACCCGCTAAAGTCGATAACCATATTATAAAAACTGAATGGGTTCTCAGCATGCACCCAATGCCCAGCATCATAAATAGTTTCTATTTCACTATTTGGGAATTGGTCGTAGATGTTTTGAAAATCGTCTTCTGCAATGTAATTTGATTTTTCACCACGAATAAACAACGTAGGAGTGTCCACAATCTTATCCGGAATTGCTGCAATAATATTTGGCATTTTATCTTCCAAAACAGGAATGTTAATTCTCCATCCCAATTGACCTTTCTCTATCCAGAATAAATTCTTTAGTAAAAATTGTTTTACACCGTTATCTTCAATGAATTTGGATAATTGTTTGTCGGCTTGCCCCCTTGATTTTATGATAGATAAATCCAAAGAGTTAAGCCCTTCTAAGATAATGTTATGGTGCATTGGGTAGGCTTTTGGTCCTATGTCAACTACAATCAATTTCTCAATAAATTCTGGATGTTTTTGCGCAAAAGTCATGACTGTTTTGCCTCCCATAGAGTGTCCAACAAGAATTATATTTTCTAATTCTAGGCCCCTAATGAGGTTATAAAGGTCGTCCGAAAGCAACTGGTAATCGAATTCATCACTTTTTGGTGAATGTCCATGATTTCGTTGATCCACAAGATAGACTTCAAAATTCTCAGCAAACTTTTTACCCAAGGTTTGCCAATTGTCAGAGCTTCCAAATAGCCCGTGAAGGATCATTAATGGTTGACCTTCTCCATATTTCCTATAATGTAATTTCATTTTAGCTCTCTTAAATATAGTTGAACCGTATTTTCCATTCCAAATTGCAATGCATCAGATATTAATGCATGTCCTATCGATACCTCCTGCAGGCCTGGTAAATTATCTTTAAAGAACTTTAAATTATCTAAAGATAAATCATGACCAGCATTTAGTCCTAAGCCTATTTCTACGGCTCTTTTTGTTGCTTCTATAAAAGGAGCAATTGCTTTGTGTTTGTCTGTTAAATAATTAGCAGCATAGCTTTCTGTATATAATTCAATTCTATCGGAGCCCGTTTCTAAAGCACCTTCAATCATTTTAATATCGGGATCGACAAAAATAGAAGTGCGAATTCCTTTTTCTTTAAAACGACCAATAATTTCTTGCAAATAGATTTTATGCTGAATCGTATCCCAGCCATGATCAGATGTAAGCTGACCTCCACTATCGGGCACAAGCGTTACTTGTTCCGGAATTATATCTAAAACAAGGTCAATAAACTTATTTTCTTTAGGGTTGCCCTCAATATTAAACTCCGATTGGACAACTTTCTTTAAGTCATATACGTCTTTATAGCGTATGTGACGTTCATCGGGTCTTGGGTGTACTGTAATTCCTTGGGCACCAAAACGCTCAATGTTCTGAGCCATTTTGATTAAATCGGGAGTGTTTCCACCTCTTGCATTTCTGATGGTAGCAATTTTGTTAATATTGACACTAAGTCTTACCATTGTTTTTTGTTGAATTGGTTTAATAGTTGATACAATAGAAGGAAATGAAAAACGTTTCTTCAGTTAAGGTTTGAGTATTTGCGTAAAAACAAACATCTTAAAAGGTGAATCGTAAATCAAATACTTACATTTGCGCGTTGCAAAATTAAAAATAAATGATTGCAAGAGAATTAATAACAAATGATGTTCCTCCGATTCGTTCTTCTGAAACGGTAGAAAAAGCTTTAAACTGGTTAGATGAATTTAAAGTGACTCACTTAGCTGTTGTAGATGGAGTTCAATACCAGGGCTTGGTTTCTGAAGATATATTATATGATGCAGCATCTTCGGATATAACAATAGCGGAGTTAAACCTGACGTTAAATCGCCCTTTTATTTATGAGGATCGGCATATTTATGAAGTGATGAAAATGGTTTCGGATATGCAGCTTTCGGTTGCTCCTATTCTAGATAAAAGTGATAATTACCTTGGTTTGACCACTCTTCCATCCTTAATGCATCTAATTTCGAATACAGCATCGATAAGTGAGCCAGGTTCTGTAATTGTACTCGAATTGAATCAAAATGATTATTCCTTAGGCCATTTGGCCCAAATAATTGAAGGCGATGATACTAAAATATTAAGTACTTATATTACTTCTGCCAATGATTCAACACTTATAGAAGTAACCATTAAAGTGAATAGAAAGAACATTCAGGGGGTTCTTCAGGCTTTAAATCGTTATGATTATGTGGTAAACGCATCTTTTTCAGAAATAGACCATCAAGAAGATATGAAAGATCGATTTGAATCTCTCATGAAATACCTGGATATGTAATTGGAATAATGCTTCTCAAATTACGCCGCTCCCTATATTTTCTTTTTATTTATTTGGGTTCTCATACTTTTGGATGGGGTCAAGACCAAGATGCTACATTTGAAGTTGCCAATATTAGAATTGTTGGGAATAATAGGACAAAGGAATTTGTTATTCATAGAGAACTGACTTTTTCAATTGGAGATAAACTCTCTTATTTGCTAATAGATATAGAGCTAGAAAAGTCTCTGTTAAATTTGAAAAACACATCTCTTTTCAATTTTGTAACGGTCAACCACCATCCCGTGGATGATCGGTATACAGAGGTGTTGATTGTAGTTACTGAAAGATGGTATGTTTGGCCATTTCCTATTCTTGAAGTGGCAGATCCAAATTTTAATACTTGGCTGGAGACAAAAAACTTGGCCAGAATCAATTGGGGGTCCATGATTATGAATAGAAATTTTAGAGGGAGAAAAGAGAAATTAGGGTTTGTGTTTCAATTGGGGTATTCGAAAAAGGTTGGTTGTTTTTATGATGTCCCCTATACAAAAAAGCATCAGAACTTTGGGTTTGGGGCGTATGCCTCTTATTTTCAAAATTATGAGGTTGTTTACGGTACAAATCGTAACAAGCGCTTATTTACTAGGCCTACAGGCAAGTCCAAAGAGGAGTGGTACAATGCTTTATATCTAACATATAGAAATAAAATCTTTGTTTCTCATCAGCTAATTGGTATTTTTCAAGATGTTAGAGTAGAGGATAGTATTGTGATAAATAACAATAACTACTTTGGAGATGGAGAAAGCAGGATGAAATCAGTTGGTTTAAAATATGTTTTTAAAGATGATCACAGAGATAATGCATCATACCCCTTAAAAGGTTATTTTCTGAAAGCGGAGTTTCAGCATAATGGTTTTAATTTGTTTTCCAATCATTCATTTACCAAATTAGAAACCGAGGTAAAGAAATTTAATAAGATTGGAGATAATTTTTATTGGGCTTCGAGTATAAAAGGAAAATTTACATTTCAAGAGGTTCAAGCTTATTACTTCCAAAATATGCTTGGATATAGCGATTTTGTGCGAAGCTATGAATACTATGTAATAGATGGGAAGTATGCATTGTTAATGAAGAGTAATCTTAAGTACAAGGTTGCGTCTTCTAAAAAAACAATTCTTCCTGTAGTCCGCAATCCTGGAATTTCTAATTTTCATTATGCATTTTATTTAAATATTTTTACAGATATTGGTTACGTCGGAGATAATTATTTCAATAATAACTTTTTGGCAAACAATACAATGGTTGGATATGGTGTTGGTCTTGATTTTGTAACTTATTATGATAAAGTTATTCGAGTGGAATTCTCTACGAATAAATTAAACGAATTTGGATTTTTTCTACATTTTGTTCAACCGATATAAAAGTAGGTTACTTTTGAAGCAGAAAATTAAAATCAAAAAATGAAAGTAGCTATCTATTGTAAAAGAGTTCCTGATGAAGCAGTGGTTTCTGTGCTGATTCTTGTTAATGAATTAATGAGTAAGCAAGTTCAGCTATATATGAATGCTTCTTTTTGTGATTTTTTAAAGAGTAAAAATATATCAGGAAATTTTATCATTGGATCTTCTCTGGAAGATGTTGAGACGGCACCAGACATATTGATTAGCATAGGAGGTGATGGGACTATTTTAGATACCATAACAGCAATTGGAGATTCTGAGATACCTATCGTTGGCTTAAATACAGGTAGGCTGGGTTTTTTGGCGAATAATGCCAAAGAAGACGCCAAGCAGATTGTAGAAATGTTATTGAAGGGGAATTATGAGTTAGAACAAAGATCATTGTTAAGTCTTGAGACCGATGATGAATTATTTGGAAAAAATAATTTTGCATTAAATGAACTTACGGTTCACAAAAAGGATTCGTCTTCAATGATGACCATACATACATATATAAATGATGAGTATTTGAACTCGTATTGGGCGGATGGCTTAATCTTGTCAACTCCAACTGGATCAACGGCATATTCATTAAGTTGCGGGGGTCCAATATTGATGCCACAATCTAAAAACTTTGTAATAAACCCAATTGCTCCACATAACCTCAGTGCTAGACCTCTTATAGTTCCCGATGATGTAGAGGTAACGTTGCGAATTGAGGGTAGGGAAGATGAGTTTTTAGCGACCTTGGATAGTCGCACTAGAACGATAAGTAATGACACTGACTTAAAGGTGGTTAAGTCAGAATTCGATATCAATTTAGTGAAATTCGAAGGACAAAATTTTTACAAAACCATAAGGAATAAATTATTATGGGGAGTGGATAAAAGAAATTAATCAAATATCCTTCAACAATTCTCATACTTGTTAAGTAATCTTATTGAAATACCATTAAATTTGTTTGATTTTGAAAAAGATAATCGAGTATTTAGCAATAAATCAATGAATTTAATGTTTTAGTCGCTTATATTCACTATAATGAGAAGGATTAACTTTATATTAATAATATTTTTTTCCGTAACAAATGTAACCGCTCAAACTCCGGAAATTGGTGTGTTTGGAGGGGGAGCTTATTATATAGGGGATTTAAATCCTTATGCGCATTTTAACCAAACGAATTACGCAGTCGGAATTGTTTATCGTTCTAATTTTGACAATGAGAGAATAGCGTTGCGTATTCAAGCAATATATGGACAGGTTGCAGGAAATGACGCTTTTTCGAATGATTTAAATCAATTGAATAGAAACTTGAATTTTAGTTCTTCTGTATTAGAAATAGGTCCACTAATTGAAATAAATTTTATAGATTATATCGTTGGAGATTTGAGTAGAAAGAAATTTAAATTTCAAACTTTTTATTTATTAGCTGGCATTAATTATTTCAAAATGAATCCTTTAGGAAATTATCAAGGTGAAGCTATAGAACTACAACCTTTAGCAACAGAAGGGCAAGAAACATCTCAAAACCCTTCAGTGAAAAGGTATCAATTAAATCAAATCAGTATTCCTCTGGGGGTGGGCTACAAGTTTAATGTAACAAAAAGATTCGCTATCTCATTGGAGTATGGAATTCGAAAAACTTTTACGGATTATTTAGATGACGTTAGTGGTCGGTATCCCGATTTGCAGTTATTATCTCAGGAGGCAGGTCAGCTTTCGGCATACATGAGCGATAGAACATTAAATGAGGAAGGCTATAATGATATGAATTATGGTATGTCACGTGGAAACTCTAAAAATAAAGATTGGTATTCTTTTTTCGGAGCCATTATTAGTTTTAGAATATTTGACCACGAAACGTGTAGCAAAAGATTCAAATAGCTTCTAATAGATTTAAAATTCACAAAAAACCATAAATCATTTCACAAAGTCCTTATATTTCCTCAAATTCGCAGGAATTTTTTATGAGTTACAAAAATCAAATAGATTTAACTAAAGTTCCGCAGCATGTAGCTATTATCATGGATGGTAATGGACGCTGGGCTCAGAAAAAAGGAGAAGAAAGAGTGTTTGGTCATATTAATGGAGTTGATTCTGTAAGGGAATCTCTAACGGCTGCTGGTGAAATAGGTGTAAAATACCTAACTCTTTATGCCTTTAGCACCGAGAATTGGAATAGGCCAAAAGAAGAAGTTGATGCTTTAATGGATTTACTCGTTAAAACGATTGTGTCTGAGGTAGATAAATTAAATGAAAATGGTGTAAAACTCCAAGCAATAGGGGATACAGGTAATCTTCCGGAAAGTTGCCAAGAAGCCTTGTCTGGAGCTATTGAGAATACAAAGAACAACACAAGGGTAACATT
>Ga0315315_10004008_pt1 | contig 13595 bp, 12 predicted proteins | sample M140m3416metaG_FD_203699 | JGI IMG/M metagenome (GOLD analysis project Ga0315315, IMG submission 203699) | Ammonia-oxidizing marine archaeal communities from Monterey Bay, California, United States - M1 40m 3416 | ecosystem: Environmental > Aquatic > Marine > Intertidal zone | place: USA...
TGGAGTAAAAAAGCTTTTCCATCCACTACATCAGCAAGCTGATCTTTTAAATGTCTTGTCTCACCAGCAAATACTAAAGGTGGAAACTTGCTCATTTTATCCAAAACCATACCCAGTTCTTTTTTATCTGGATATTCTGGAATGTGTTTTACAGGATATTTTCTCCAACTATTTTTTTTCCAATTTCTCATATGCAACTAAGGATTGTTTTAGCAGTTTTAATTAATTATTCAACAGTTACAGATTTTGCCAGATTTCTTGGTTTATCTATATCGTAACCTTTTTTAAGCGCTGAATAATATGCTAATTTTTGAAGTGGAATAGTTAGAAGAAATGGAAGCAAATCTTCATTAGTATTTTCAACTTGAATTGTTTCCCAAATATTTTCAGAAACAACCTCATCTGTACTTTTATTTGTTATCAATAAAACCTTAGCTCCCCTTGCTATTACTTCCTGCATATTTGAAATTGTTTTTTTATAATAACTATCTCTAGGAGCTAATACTACAACGGGCATTCCCTCTTCTATTAAAGCTAAGGGCCCATGTTTCATTTCACCAGCAGGATATCCTTCGGCATGGACATAAGATAATTCTTTAAGTTTTAAAGCACCTTCTAATGCAATAGCGTAAGAAAAGCCTCTTCCTAAAAACATTGATCCTTTAGCTTCATTAAATGTTGATGCAATGACTTGTACATCGTTATCAATTAATAATGTTTCTTCAATTAATTTTGGTAAATTTTTAAGATCCATAATTTTTTTTTGATATTCTTTATTTTCTATTTCTTTTCTTAGTGATGATAATTTTAAAGATAAAATATACAAAACAAGTATTTGGCCTAAAAATGCTTTTGTTGATGCTACTCCTATTTCAGGACCACAGTGTATAGGTAGTACAAAATTTGAGTCTCTTGCAATAGAGCTTTCAATCACGTTTACTACGGCACAAGTTTTCATTTTATTTTTATTACACAAGTCTAAAGCAGCGTATGTATCGGCTGTTTCTCCAGATTGAGATACAAAGATATATAAAGTATCACTCTTAAATCTATTTTTTCTGTATCTAAATTCAGAAGCAATATCAATATTAACATCTAAAGTTGTTAATTCTTCAAACCAATATTTAGCCATTAAACAAGAATGATAAGCTGTACCACAACCAATAAGCATTATTGATTTAATTTCATCTACTGCCCATGGAAAATTATAAATATTAATGTCATTATTGATGTTATCCAAGTATTCTTTAATACCAGTTTTTAAAGTTTGAGGCTGTTCTTCAATTTCTTTAGCCATAAAATGTTTAAATTCACCCTTATCATAATTTTGCTGGTCTGAAGAAAGTTCTAAAACTTTTTTGTTAATTTTTATTCCATCTTCATTAAAAAAATAAACCTCATCTTTTTTTACAAAACAGAATTCACCATCGTCTAAATAAGTTATCTTATTTGTCATTGATTTAAGAGCGTAAGAATCTGACCCAAGGTAATTTTCGTTAGGACCATATCCTACAGCTAAAGGAGATCCTCTTCTTGCACCAATTATTAGATCGGGTAAGTCTTTAAAAATAATTCCTAAAGCAAAACTACCATGAAGTTGTTTTAAAGTTTTTGTAATAGCCTCTTGTAATTCTGATGTTTTCAAGTTTTCTGTTATTAAATGAACAATTACTTCGGTATCAGTTTGTGATTTAAACTTATGACCATTTTTTAATAAATATTTTTTTAATAATGTTGAATTTTCTATTATTCCATTATGAACTACAGAAACATTTTCTGATGAATGTGGATGAGCATTGATAGAATTTGGGACGCCATGAGTTGCCCATCTGACATGCCCAATACCAATATTCCCAGAGAGATTTTTTAAATCAAAATTTTTTTCTAAATTTTCTACTCTACCTTCAGATTTAACTTCGTTGATAACACCCGATGATAAAGTTGCAATACCAGCTGAATCATATCCTCTATATTCTAATTTTTTAAGAGAATTGATTATGCTGCTTGATACTGATTTATTGCTAGATATTCCTATTATTCCACACATATACTATTTTCTTTTATAATTTTTTATTTCAATTTGCGATGATCTTGTAAGAGCTAATGATTTTTTTTTAACTCTTTTAGTAATTACTGAACCAGCTCCTACAATACTTTCTTGCTCTATAGTTAAAGGGGCAACTAAAGATGAATTCGATCCAATAAAAACTTTATCTTTAATTTTGGTCTTATTTTTTTTGACACCATCATAATTGCACGTAATTGTTCCGGCTCCAATATTTACAGATTTGCCAATTTCACTGTCTCCAATATAGGATAAATGGTTCACCTTTGATTTCTTTCCAACAGTACTTTTTTTAACTTCAACAAAATTACCTATTTTAGATCCCTCTTTTAAAATGGTATTGGGTCTTATTCTTGCGTAAGGTCCAATTTCAACTTTATTTTCTATTTTACAAGACTCTAAATGTGAGAATGATTTTATTATTACGTTATTTCCAATTTTTACATTTTTTCCTATAACAACATATGGTTCAATGGTTACATTTTTTCCAATTTTAGTATCATTTGAAAAAAAAATTGTTTCAGGACCAGTCATTTGGACACCATTATTTAAAAATTTATTTCTAAGTTTATTCTGAACTTTTTGTAAATTTAATTCTTTCATTTTAAAATGCTTTATATTAAGAATATGTCTTAATTAATTCACATAATATTTCTTTAAATAACTTTTAAAAATGAAGCAGAAATTCACAGTTTTATTTGATTTAGATGGAACTCTTGTAGATACAGCGCCAGATTTAATGTTAGCTCACAATCATGTAATGAGAAAATTTGGTTACCCTACTAAATCAACTGAAGATATTAGAAATCTTGTTGGCAAAGGAGCGGGAGCTTTAATTGGTAGATCTATATGGGGACAGGCAAAAAAAGAATTTAGTAAAGTTTTAGATGAAAAGATTAAAGACGAAATGGTCAAAGAGTTTGTAAACTTTTATGGTAAAAATATTGTTAATGAAAGTACTTTAATAGCGGGAGTTAAAGATTTTTTAATTTGGTGTAAAGAACAAAATATTTCTATGGCTGTATGTACAAATAAACAAGAGCATCTTTCAAATGATCTTTTAAAAAAAATTGGTATTTATGATTTTTTTGAATATGTTGCTGGATCAGATACTTTTGATTATTGTAAACCAGATCCAAGACATCTCACAAATGTAGTTGAAATATTAGATGGCGATATAAAAAAAGCTATAATGATTGGTGACAGTGAAACAGATGCAAATGCAGCCAAAGCTGCTGAGATACCAGTTATTCTATTAGAAAATGGGTATACTGAAAAAAATACAACCGAAATATATCATAATCACCTTATAAGAGACTTTATTGGTATTGAAAAAATAATAACGAAATATCTTTAATATTGATTAATTTTTTTTAACTATTAAAACAAAATCTCTAATAAGGAGATATTTTGTTATTACATACTGTTAAGGTTTACCCGTCTAAAATCAACCTTCCAAAAAAAAAGCAATTAGCTTGGAAGATAGCTGAAATTGCAAGTGATCATGTAAAACTAAATAAAGATGCTGTGGAAATGGTGATCAATAGAATTATTGACAATGCCTCAGTAGCTATAGCTTCATTAAACAGAAGGCCTGTAATTTCATCAAGAGAAATGGCATTAAAACATTCTCGAAAAAATGGTGCAACTTTGTTTGGTGTAAACTCAAAACTTAAATTTGATTGTGAATGGGCTGCATGGTCAAATGGTACTGCTGTTAGAGAGCTTGATTTCCATGATACATTTTTAGCTGCTGACTACAGTCACCCTGGAGATAATATTCCTCCACTTTTAGCTGTTGCTCAACAAAATAAACTCAGTGGTTTAGATTTATTACGTGGAATTATTACAGCATACGAAGTTCAAGTAAATTTAGTAAAAGGAATATGCTTACATAAACATAAAGTAGATCATATAGCTCATTTAGGACCAAGTGTTGCCGCAGGTCTAGGTTCGATGCTGAAACTTAATACTGAAACAATTTATCAAGCAGTTCAACAAGCTCTTCATACTACTGTTTCAACCAGACAATCTAGAAAAGGTGAAATTTCAAGTTGGAAAGCATACGCTCCAGCTCATGCTGGAAAACTTGCAATAGAAGCTGTAGACAGAGTTATGCGTGGCGAAGGTGCACCTAGTCCAATTTACGAAGGTGAAGATAGTGTTATTGCAAGAATTTTAGATGGTAAAAAAGCTAAATATAAGGTTCCTCTACCTAAAAAAGGAGAAGCTAAAAAAGCAATTCTTGAAACTTATACTAAAGAATATTCAGCTGAGTATCAGTCACAAGCGTTAATTGATTTAGCTAAAAAACTTAAAACTAAAATACCTAATTTAAACTTAATTAAAAAAATTGATATATTTACAAGTCATCACACTCATTATGTAATTGGAACTGGTGCAAATGATCCTCAAAAAATGGACCCTAACGCAAGCAGAGAGACACTTGATCACTCTATTATGTATATTTTTGCAGTAGCATTAGAAGATGGAGATTGGCATCATGTTAAATCATACACAAAATCAAGAGCAAATAAGAAAAGTACTATTAAAATTTGGAAATCAATAACTACTTACGAGGACAAAAAGTGGACAAGAAAATATCACGATCCTAATCCAATGAAAAAATCATTTGGTGCCAAAGTAGTTGTTACTTTAAAAAGTGGTAAAAAAATTAGCGAACAACTTGATAGAGCTGATGCGCACCCATATGGAGCCAGACCTTTTAAAAGACAAAATTATATTAACAAGTTCTTAACTTTAACAAATGGTATTCTCAATAAAAAAGAAAGTGATCGTTTCTTAAAAGTAGTTCAAAATTTGAAAAAATTAAAATCAGGTCAATTAACCAAGTTAAATATAGAGATTAAAAAAAGTAATTTAAAAAGAAATTTAAAAAAAGGAATATTTTAGTGCATTTTGTTGACAAGGAACCAAGTCAAAAAAGAATAGATTTTGTTGAAAAATTAAATTCAAATAAGATATTGAGAGTGCCAGGTGCCTATAATCCGTTGACAGCAAAACTAATTGAAGAAATTGGCTATGACGCTGTTTATATATCAGGTGGTGTTATGGCTAATGATCTTGGCTTCCCAGACATTGGCTTAACAACATTACAAGATGTTAGTACTAGATCTTATTTAATTTCAAGAGTTACAAATTTACCAACTATCGTAGATATAGATACGGGATTTAAATCTTGCAAAGAAACTATTGAAACTTTTGAGGAATTTGGAGTTGCTGCTGTTCATTTAGAAGATCAAATTGAAAGGAAGAGATGTGGTCATCTTGACAATAAGGAATTAATTTCAACAGAGGCAATGGTAGATAAAATCAAACAATGTGTTTCAGCTAAAAAAGATAGTAATTTTAAAATAATTGCAAGATCTGATGCTAAGGGTGTTGAGGGTATTGATAAAATGATTGATAGATGCAAAGCATATATTGAAGCTGGTGCTGAAGTAATCTTTCCAGAAGCTTTGCAAGATGAAAAAGATTTTGAAAAAGTAAGAAAAGAGCTTCCTTGTTATTTATTAGCCAATATGACTGAATTTGGTAAATCAAAACTTTTTAACTACAAAGAATTAGAGAATTTTGGATATAATATAGTGATTTATCCAGTCACTACGCAGAGATTGGCCATGAAAAATGTAGAGGATGGTTTAAGAGACATTTATGCGAATGGACATCAAAACAATATTATTGATAAAATGCAAACTAGAAAAAGACTTTATGAGTTAGTTGAGTACGAAAAATACAACTCACTTGATGAAAAAATTTATAACTTTAGTTCGGAAGGACATGAATAATGAGTGAAGAAATTAAAAAAGGTTTATTAGGAATAGTTGTTGACGAAACAGAAGTTTCTAAAGTAATGCCTGAAATAAACTCTTTAACATATAGGGGTTATGCTGCACAGGATTTGTGCGAATATTGCAGATTTGAAGAAGTTGCTTACTTAATTTTAAATAAAGATCTTCCAAACTCAATTCAATTAAAACAATTTGAAAAAGAGGAAAAAAACAACAGAGAACTGTCAAAAAATTTATATGAGATAATTAAACATATGCCAAAAAAATCTCATCCAATGGATGTCGCAAGAACGGCTGTTAGTGTTATGGGTTTAGAAGATAAAGAAACCTCAGACTCTTCACCAGAAGCTAATATGAGAAAAGCTTTGAGAATTTTTGCTAAAACTCCTACTGCTCTTGCAGCATTTTATAGAATTAGAAGTGGTAAAAAAATCATAAAACCTAAGAAAGAATTAACTTTTGCTGAAAACTTTTTTTATATGTGTTTCGGAAAGGTTCCTCAAAAAGAGATTGTGAAAGCATTTGACGTATCTTTGATTTTATATGCTGAACATAGTTTTAATGTTTCAACTTTTACTGCAAGAACTATTACGAGTAGCTTATCTGATATTCACGGAGCTATAACTGGAGCTATAGCTAGTTTAAAAGGTCCTCTACATGGTGGTGCCAATGAAGAAGTAATGCATATGATGAGAAAAATTAAAAAACCAGAAAATGCACTTAAGTGGATTAATAATGCGCTCAAAAATAAAGATGTAGTAATGGGCTTTGGTCACAGAGTTTATAAATCTGGAGACTCTAGAGTTCCTACCATGAGAGAATATTTTGGAAAAGTTGCTAAAATTAAAAAGGACAAAACTTTTGAAAAAATCTATGACATAGTTGAAAGAGTAATGATAAAGAAAAAAAATATTCATCCTAATGTGGACTATCCAACTGGTCCCACTTATCATCTAATGGGTTTTGATACTGATTTCTTTACACCTATATTCGTAATCTCTAGAATTACAGGATGGTCTGCTCATATAATGGAACAACACGCAGCTAATAAACTTATTAGACCACTTGCTAAGTATAAAGGTAGCAAACATAGAAAAGTAATGGAATTAAATTATAGATAATTTTAATTTTCTATCTTAGCAAATCTACCGTTACATATAATTGAACAACTAAAATTATTTTTTTTAACAAATTCATCTATTGCTTTCTTAACACCTGGAGCTTGTTGTAGATCATAATCATCACATAAAACTGTTCCATTATTTTTAATTACCGCGGAACAACAATTAAGATCATTTAGTACAGTGTTATATTCATGCCCCCCATCCAAAAAAACATAATCAATTTTTGACATATCTATTTTATTTAAAACCTTATTAGAGTTTCCTTTAATCAAATGAATATTATTTTTAAATTTGTCTAATAATTCTTCTACAGCTTCTAAACTGTAAGGATTTTGTCTTTTAATATACTTGTAATAAAATTGCTTTATTGGATTGGATGAAAAGTTAGTATTTGGAATTACTTCATCTTTGTTTTCATTGCTTTCTTCAAATAAATCTAAACCAATATAATTAAAATCCTTTCCATGTAAGTTAAACAAAAGCTCACAAACATTTCTTGCCGTCACTCCATGAAAAACACCAATTTCTAGGAAATTTTTAGGCTTTTTTTTAAACACCTCATCTAAAAAAAAGGAACCTACACCCTTTTGTTTTAAACTAGTCTTACGGTAATATTTTTTATATTCCAATATTAATTAAATGCTTCTGCCCAAGTACCTTGAGTTGACGCTTTAGAATACTCTGTAGCTCTGCCTTCAAAAAAGTTCATATGTTCTACAGCATTAAGCATTGTATCTAACCATCCAAGTGGATTTTTATCAATGTCATAAATTGGCTCTAAACCTAATTGAGTAAGTCTTCTGTTCCCAATAAATCTTATGTAATCTTTTACTTCTTGAGCAGTTAAACCTTCCATAGGACCCATTTCAAAAGCTAAATCAATAAAGGCATCTTCATGGGCAATAATAGTTCTGCAAGCTTCATAAAGTTCTTTTTTTAATTTAGGTGTCCAAATCTCAGGATTTTCACTGATAAATTCTTTAAATATTCTTATCATAGAATTACAGTGCAAAGTTTCATCTCTTACAGACCAAGTAACAATTTGACCCATTCCTTTCATCTTATTGTGTCTTGGAAAATTTAAGAGTATTGCAAAACTAGCAAATAATTGTAGACCTTCAGTGAAAGCACTAAACACTGCAACTGTTTTAGCAATATCCTCTTTTGAATTTACATTAAAATCCTGCATGTAATCATACTTATCTTTCATTTCTTTATATTTCATGAAAGCAGAATATTCTGACTCAGGCATTCCTATAGTATCCAAAAGATGAGAGTAAGCAGCGACATGAACAGTTTCCATTGCTGCAAAAGCTGTCATCATCATTAACACTTCTGTTGGTTTGAAAACCGTAGTGTAGTGTCTTAAATAACAATTATTAACCTCGACATCTGCTTGTGTAAAAAATCTAAATATTTGTGTTAATAAATTTTTCTCGGATTGAGATAAATTTTTTTGCCAGTCTCTTACATCGTCACCTAGAGGCACTTCTTCTGGTAACCAATGAATTCTTTGTTGAGTTAACCATGCATCGTAACACCATGGGTATCTAAAAGGTTTGTAAACCGGGTTTTCAACTAGCAATCCCATTTTTTTGGGTTGGATAATTTCTTTTTTTTTAGTTTGAATAATTTCTGAATTTAATTTTTCTATTACTGACATGATAAACACTCCTCGTATTCTGGTTCTTCAGATTTTGTTGATTTATTTTTATAAACATTAGCCATAATATCTGTTGATTTTGCATCGTTGATATTTTCAGCTCTTTGAATTGATTTTGATCTACAATAATAAAGGCTCTTCAGACCTTTCTTCCAAGCATCAAAATGAATTTTGTGTAATTCTTTTTTATGAACATCAGCTGGTAAAAATAAGTTTACCGATTGAGCTTGTGATATGAATGGAGTTCTATCACCACTCAACTCGATGATCCATTTTTGATTTAATTCAAATGCAGTTTTAAAAACATCTTTTTCTAAGTCAGTTAAAAAATCTAAATGGGATATAGAACCTTGATTAGTTGTAATACTTGACCAAGTTTCGTCGTCATTTTTACCATGACTTTCTAATATTTCTTCAAGATATCTATTTCTTACATTAAATGAACCGGATAAAGTTTTATGTGTATAGCTATTAGCTGCAATTGGCTCTACTCCTGGTGATGCACCGCCACAAATAATTGATATTGAAGCTGTTGGAGCAATTGCTGTTTTGTTTGAGAATCTCTCTTGATAACCATACTCTGCAGCATCTGGGCAAGCCCCTCTCTCTTCAGCTAAATCTTTTGAAGCTTTGTTAACTTGTTCATCAATTTGTTTAAATATTTTTTTATTCCAAGATTTAGCCATTACTGACTCAAGGGGAATTCTATTTTTTTGTAGGAAAGAATGAAAGCCCATTACACCCAATCCCACACTTCTTTCTCTTTCTGCTGAATATTTTGCATCTTTAAATTGATCAGGAGCTTTCTTAATGAAATCAGTTAGAACGTTATCTAAAAATCTCATGACATCACTAATCATGTCTGGATCATCTTTCCATTCATCATACTTTTCTAAATTTAATGAAGACAAACAACAAACTGCAGTTCTGTCTCTTCCTTCTTTATCAATTCCTGTAGGCAATGTTATTTCGCTACATAGGTTTGATGTTTTAACAGTTAGGTTAGCTAACTTATGATGTTGTGGAATTAATCTATTCACAGTATCAATATAAATGATGTATGGTTCACCTGTTTCAATTCTTGCAGTCAACAATCTAATCCATAAATTTCTTGCAGAAATTGTCTGTTGAACAGTACCATCAGCAGGACTTTTTAATGCCCATTGCTCATCGGTTTCAACAGCTCTCATGAAAGCATCTGAAAGTAAAACACCGTGGTGTAAATTTAAAGCTTTTCTATTTGGATCTCCACCTGTGGGTCTTCTCATTTCAATAAACTCTTCAATTTCAGGATGATCAACTGGTAAATAGCAAGCTGCAGATCCTCTTCTCAAAGAACCTTGGCTAATTGCCATAGTTAGAGAATCCATAACTTTAATGAAAGGAATTATTCCAGATGTTTTTCCAACTTTACCAATTTTTTCACCGATGGATCTAAGGTTGCCCCAGTAACTTCCAATACCTCCACCTTTTGCAGCTAACCAAACGTTTTCACTCCAAAGATCTAGAATTCCTCCCAAGCTGTCTGAAGCTTCATTTAAAAAACATGAAATAGGCAATCCTCTTTTGGTTCCACCATTTGATAGAACTGGTGTTGCCGGCATAAACCAAAGATTGCTTATGTAATTATAAATTCTTTGTGCATGTAAATTATCATCAGCATAAGAGCTTGCAACACGCGCAAATAAATCTTGAAAAGATTCGTTATGACCCAGGTACCTATCTTTTAATGTAGCTTTACCAAAGTCTGTTAAGTTTGCATCTTTAGATCTGTCTATCTTAATTATAATCCCTTTATCATTTTGAAATAGTTCAGTTTCATTACTTAAAGAAAAAAGATCAGGTCTATTTACTTTTGAAACTTCTTTAACTTCTGGGCTATATTCGGAGACAGCTTTCTTTAGGGCCTGTGATAGAATCTTATTCATAATTTGTACTATATTTTGTTATTGTGACGAAAACAACTACATGTTGTATGCGTTTAGTGTTAATATACTATATAAACAACTATTCAATAGAACATTTATAGAACGCGACAAAATAAATTTCAATAAAAAAATTCAAAAAAGGTTAAGTAATTAACAGATGAATCAAAAAATAAAAATAGATCCCTATGGTTTTAGAGAATATGACGCTCGCTGGTTGTATAAAAAAGACATCAGTAAGGATGGAATCACGAATCTTGGTAAAGGTTTAGGTACCCAAATAAAAATTCATACTCAGAAAAATAATCCAAGAGTAATAGTTGGACACGATTATAGATCTTACAGTGAGGAAATTAAAAGTGCGCTTAAAAAAGGTTTGGTCTCAACAGGATGTCATATTGAAGATGTGGGACTATCATTATCACCGATGGTTTATTTTGCACAATTTAATTTAGATGCAGATGCTGTTGCCATGGTTACAGCAAGTCATAATGAGAATGGTTGGACTGGTGTTAAAATGGGTATCAAAAAAGGTTTAACTCATGCACCTGATGAAATGAAAGAATTAAAAGAGATCACTCTAAATGAAAAATTCTCAAATGGTGAAGGTAGAGAAAAACAAATAGAAAATTTTCAGCAAGTTTACAAAGATGATTTAATAAACGGCAATAAGATTAATAAAAAAATAAAGGCTGTTGTAGCATGTGGAAATGGTACTGCTGGTGTATTTGCTCCCGATATATTAAAAGGTATAGGCTGTGAAGTTATTGAACTTGATTGTAATTTAGATTGGACTTTTCCAAAATATAATCCAAATCCTGAAGATTTAAAAATGCTACATGCAATCGCAAAATCTGTTAAAGATAATAATGCAGACATAGGTTTTGGATTTGATGGTGATGGAGATAGAGTTGGTGTTATAGACAATGAAGGAAATGAAATATTTTCTGATAAAATTGGTTTATTAATTGCAAGAAACTTGTCTACTAAACATAAAAATTCTAAGTTTGTGGTAGATGTTAAATCAACTGGATTATATTCAAAAGATAGAATTTTATTAGAAAATAATTGTGAAACTATTTATTGGAAAACAGGACACTCTCATATTAAAAGAAAAGTTAATACTGAAAAAGCACTAGCTGGTTTTGAAAAAAGTGGCCATTTCTTTTTCAATCAACCTTTAGGTTATGGTTATGATGATGGAATTAATTCAGCAATTCATGTCTGTCATTTACTAGACAATCATAATAAAAAGATGAGTGAAATCATCAATGAATTACCTAATACATATCAAACACCAACTATGGCACCTTTTTGTAAAGATGAAGAAAAATACCATGTAGTTGAAGAATTAGTTAAACAAGTTGAAGAAATAAAAAATGATAAAACCAAAATTGATGACCAGGTAATAACTGAAGTTCTAACAGTTAATGGAATAAGATTTTCTTTTGAGGATGGTTCTTGGGGATTAATTAGAGCCTCATCAAATAAACCATCTCTAGTGATTGTAACAGAAAGCCCAACATCAGATATCAGAAAGAAAAAAATCTTTGATTTTATTGATGATTTACTCCAAAAGACTGGAAAAGTTGGTGAATATGATCAAAAAATTTAAGATAATTTTTATTATATTTTTATTAATTCCCTTTAAAAGTCATGCAATTAGCGAGCAAAATGAACAACAAATGTATATTGGGTGTTACCAAAACTCTAAACAGTATTTTGGTCCAGAAAAAGCCAAAACATATTGCCAATGCACAGTCAATAAATTAAGCGAAAAATTTTCAGATAATGAACTAGATAAGGTATTTAAACAAAAACCTGAGGATATTATAAAAGATACCGAATTTGCTTCAAAATTCTGTGAAGAAAAGGTCGAAGAATAAAGTTATACAACAAATCAAAGATTCAATTAAAACGTGCTTAGCCATTTACTAAGAATCAGATACTAATTTATGTGAGGTGATGGAGGGAGACTGAAGTCACCTCTTTTTATTTTAAAGCTACACTAATTTTATTCATAACATCTCTTAAAACTCTAACGGTATATGGTTTACTCTTAACGACCCACACAGGTAGAGGCCATGAACTATCTTTTTTATTTCTTGCTATAATATGTATGTGTAACTGAGGAACAATATTACCAATTTTTTCAACATTAAGCTTAGAAGTTTTAAATAATTTCTTCATAATTTTACTTACATATACAATTTCTTTCATAAGCAAAATTTGATCTCTAGAATTAAGATCACTTATATCAATAATCTTATTTCTTTTAGGAATTAAAATAATCCATGGAAATTTATTATTATCATGAAGTCTAATAGTACATAATTTAAGTTCTGTTATATGATGTGAAGACTTTAAAAATTTCTTATCAATTTTAAAAGGCATATTTATAATTTTAAGTATTCGTAGAAAAACTTAAGAGCAACTATCAGTAAGAAAATACCAAAAAATTTACTTATTTTATTTTTATCTATCTTATGAACAGTTCTTGCCCCAAGTCTTGCCATAAAAGTTGTAATGGGAATAAAAATTAAAAAAGCTGGAATATTTAAAAATCCAATACTTAAAGGTAGATTTGTTTTTAAATAGCTTCCTGAGATTAAAAAACCTGTTGCGCCAAATAATGCAATTAAAAAACCAATTGCTGCTGCACTACCAATTGCTTTATTAATTGAGTAACCAAAGAATTTAAGAATTGGAACATTCATAATAGCTCCTCCAATACCCATTATCGCAGAAATAAAACCAACGATAAATCCGAATAAAATTTTTAAATATAATTTCATTTCAGATATTATGTTTTGTTCTTTTTCTTTTATTAAAAGCAAATAAATACCTAAAAATAAAATTACTATTGAAAAAAAGAGTACTAAAGATTTTGTTTTTAAAGTTGCTGCAAATATTGTTCCAATAATTACACCTATAACTACAAATATACCATAATTTCTTACTATACTAAAATCCACAGCATTAAATTTATGATGAGTTAAAACAGAT
>Ga0315315_10004009_pt1 | contig 13592 bp, 10 predicted proteins | sample M140m3416metaG_FD_203699 | JGI IMG/M metagenome (GOLD analysis project Ga0315315, IMG submission 203699) | Ammonia-oxidizing marine archaeal communities from Monterey Bay, California, United States - M1 40m 3416 | ecosystem: Environmental > Aquatic > Marine > Intertidal zone | place: USA...
CGGTGGGGATTTCGAATCCTAGAGTTGTAAAGCCAGGAAACATTCGTGGTTCGGGCCAAAGTAACAGTCGTGGGGGACCACCTCGTTTCTCAACACCGCCTAGGCCTGTGCCTAATCTCGATCGTGGAGGCCTTGGTTACCGTGCTCCTAAGTCTCCACTTGGTAATGGAATTGCAGTGCCACCAGGACGAGATGGTAATAGTGGAAATGGGGGAGGGCGAATCACCATCCCCGGGATTGGTGGCCCGCAGCGAGATTTTCCGCCACTGAATTCTAAGCCGATCATAACTTTGCCAGATAACGAAGATCGCCGCGTTGGGCCAATGCCTACACCTGACTTGGGCCGGTTTCTGCCGGATCGCAATGGAGGAAAGCCGAACTTGGTCAAACCAGTTCCTTCCCTCAGCATTACTGAGAGCAACCAGAATTTTAACAACATTCTCGGAAGAATAAGTAAGCTGGAACCAAAGCCATTGGGCATCAAAGATATTGGCAAGGAGTTGAACAAGCTGACTTTGATAACCAAAGACAAGCCCGTGCTGAACATGAAGCGGCAAGAGATGGTCTTGGGTGCGAGGAAAACAATGGGTCTTCGCTTTGGAGTCGGGGCGGGCTGTCACTGGTGGGCAGATTTACTGTGTGGATGGCACTGGCACCGTCATGGCTGCCACTGGACAGACCTTTGTGCGGCGCCAGGATACTGGTCATGCTGGAGACCTTGCCACTATCGAGTTGTTTGGTGCCCCACGGTGCATGGGCATGTTCGAACGGCTTGGTACTTCGGAGTTGAGAGTTTCTTGATTCCAGATCTTCATGCTCTCGGTGTCCATGAAGTTTCGCCATACTCACCAGCTGCTATGGCTGGATTGAAACCCGGCGATATGATTTTGAGTGTAAACGGCTATGCACTCGATAATGAGTCGATCTTGCCTGAGATGATTCAGACCTCAGGTGGGGTTCTGAACTTGGAAGTTTACCGTGAAGGTTTGGAAGCACCGATGGCTGTTCAGGTGCGCCTGCGACGTCTGCGAATCACAAGTCACTAGTGCTTGTGGAGATGAGCGTTCAACAAAGAACCCAATGCATTGAAGCATTGGGTTTTTTTGTGCCGTGGCCTTAAGTACCGCTTTTCGGACGGTTCAGTCTGAATTGACGGTGGAGAGGATTTCTTTCCATGCCGCCATGGACGTTTGAAGATTTTGCTTTTTGTCACCTTTGACACCATAGCACTGCAATGCCACGTCTCCCTGGTAATCCAGTGATTTCAGGATTTCGAAGAGTTCTGCCTGTTGGAAGGTGCCTCGATCCAATGTCTGAATCAGTGTGCCCCAGTTGGTTCCCTGGTTGTCAGCGCCTGCAGTGCTGACTGAGAATAGGTGGGGAGCTGCTTGTGTCAGCACGGCTTGCAGCTCTTCCGGTTTTTCGTTTTTAAGAAAGTGACACAGATTGAACATGATGCCCAAGTTTGGGTGTCCGACTTTCTGCACTAGGTCGATGGCTTGAGGCATCGTAGCAATTGCATTTCCATGATGCGGGTAAAGTGCTACCCGGATATCAAGTTTTTCTGCCATGCTTGCTGTTTGTCGCACTGCAGCGACTGTTTTCGGGGACATCTTTTGAATGGTGAGTTCAAGGATCGCGTCACGATTGGCAAGCGGTTTGATCGTGCTTTCAAGTATGGGCGTATCGTCGACATTCAGGTAAACACTGGCGACGCGAAGATTTAGTTTTTCATAAGCGGCGATCCGTTTGGCGAGCGCAGTGCCTTGGTCAAAAACCTGACAAACGCCGGCGTAGCCATTCCGCTTCAGGAAATTTGCTTCCTCTGTGGCTGATCCGAAGCCAAGGCCGTTTTGAAAAGCATAAAGGCGTGGTTCGAATCGTGATGAGGTGGTGGTAGTTTCGCAACCAACACCGGTGGCATTCTCTGACGACTGAGAAAGCACAAGCAAGGCAAATGCAAACATTGCACAATGGATCGCACGCGTCATGATTTGTCCTGGTCGTGAGTGTTGGTGTCGGCACTGCAGAGGGTTGCTGCAAAAGGCTTGTCAGCTTGCTTCAATCTGAGCACAGCGTGATATTCTGGCAAGGCTGGGTGGTGGCTGTCGGTGTTGTTCAGGCAATAACAGCCTGATCACACCAAGAGTCTATCAGGCAGTCGTTCAGTCAGGTCAAGGATGCCTGATGGTGCCTGAGTGGCAAACTGGCGGTCGGGTGTTCTCAGGCAGCCCGGCGCGGGCGATTCTCAACCGATGGGTGAGGCGGCACCGCTCCGCTTCTCAGATTGGATTCCGCGTTGACGCTGATTTCGTTCCCCGCGTTTGGCGGCGTGTGAATTCTTATAGGTGAGGCACTGCCTCGGTTGGTTTCAGCGTTCACACGATGGTGTTTTCGGATCTGTAGGAATGCCGTGGCGAACAGCAGGGTCAGGACAGCAACGGCACCTAGAAGCTGTAACAAACGCAGAAACCCATGGTCGATCAGATCGCTCCCGTGTTGGGCGATGTCGTCGATCTTTGCGTCAAGGACTTGATCCATTTTGGCAAACGAGTCCTCGCCAAGTTGACTCAGATCTTTCGTCGCTGCAATTCTCTGTTCCTGGACAGCGTTTAGTACCGTATCGCGTTCGGACTCGATTTGTCCCATGACTGCAATGCGTTCTTCTTGAAGACTATTCAATGTCTCAAAACGCATTTTTTCAAGAGCTTCCATGGTTGCGATGCGTTCGTCAGTAATTGCATCATTGAGAAGATTACGCTCTCGTTCGACTAGTCGTGGGATTGCTTGTGTCGTATCCGCGATCGTAGCCACGCCAGTCGCTGCTAAACTCATGTTTTGCAGTGATTTAATCACGGCATTGCTCTGTAGAGTCTCCATGATCATCAGTTCTCCATTCCATCGTGCCTGTTTGGGAATGAACTCAGCGTACATGGATGAGAGTCGTTGAAGTTGATCCAGTTGTTGATCGATGTCACCAACGACCCCCAGTAACTCAGGCCCCTTTATTTTGATGCTGTCGATGTATTTTGTGTAGTTCGCAGTGATTGATGCTCGTTTGAAATAGAGATCGTTAATTGGATGTTCCGTTGCAAACGTATTTGCAAAGGCTTCGTTCACGGGCAGGTCGTCACCGATCAGGTCCATTACTTCTGCCATGATGATTTCGATTTCTTGGGTTGCTGAAATCGCAATCTGCTGTGAGTCACCAAAGAGCGGTGATTCGCTCGGGCTGTCGAAGAGACTGAGCGACTGTTTATTCAGAATCCAAATATCGAAGTAGGCACCGAGTGGATCTCGACGTGAGGCAGCTTGGAAACAGGAAGCGATGCTATTCATCTTCCACATCAACGCGTTCTTGCATACTTGTGGATCATTGTTCGTTGCAATGATCTGATCCGCGGCCAGTTCTACTTGGCTCGAATACTGGAGTACGAGATCGTCAAGCACGATCCGCAGTTGTCGTGAGGAGACTTTCGCATTTGAGACTTCCTGTTCTAGCAGGCCATCACTCGGTTGCAGGGTTTGGCAACCCAGCACGGTGAACGGCAGAACGAAAATCAGGACCCACGAGGGTAACGTTGCTAATCGGAACATGGAGTTTGATTAGCAGGATTCCAGTAAATCAGCAAGCGAAGTCACTGGCTGCCGTGAAACACCCGGCGTTCAAAATCAGGTTGATGGCGTTTGCTATCACTTCGGGTTTGTGCGGGGTACCAGTTCAAAAGAAGTGACCAAACCGTTGGGCGCGTAGCTAAATTGAGCCTTCAGGCTGGGCGATTTCAGTTGTTGAATTCGAGTATTGGTGTCCCGTTTGAATTCTACAGGTTCCACGGATAGTTTCCCCCCAGGTGTTAATTGGAAGAATTTACCTCGATCTTTGCCTTCACTAAGATACTCAGCGATGAGTAGGAATTGGTTGATATTGGTACGGTTTCCAGCATCCCATCGTTTCTTGCAAAATTCGAGCATCAAACCGCTGTCCGCGTAGTACTGATTGGCGAGAGTTGCAAATGCCTCCTGTGGAGAATCCAGAAAGAACTGGATATTTCCTCGTGTGTAGGCGCGATCAAATTCTTGCTTTCCAGCAAAGTATCCGATCCAAGCATCACGCCATGTCTCTTTCTGACCGTCCCATGCCCCGATACGACGGAAGTTTGCTTGAGTGGCTTCCGTATCGATTCCTTTTGATGGAGGTGATCGATAAACAACGTGTGGTCCTGCTGCCTGGGCCAATCCTCGGAATTTTCGCTCGTACAGATCTGGCCGTGTTTTTCGACCGACCGTGTCCAACATGTTGTGGGCAAGTTCGTGCGCCAGACAGATCAGATAAACATCGGTCACTCCGGGCCGCGGTGAGTCGCCGGCAAAACTATTTTCAGGGCGGCCAAGTGGCATGTCAAAAATATTGACCCCGGATCGAGATCGGATTTTATTTGTTTTCACTGCTGGTCCCAGCCAGCCTGCAACCGTGATGGTTTCAACGTCCCAAGTGGAGGACGGCATTTGACGCATCAGCCGAATCATGGCATCTAGGTGTTCGTTCGTTGCGGTATTGTTATCGATAAAGATGACGCCGAGATCGACGAGCAGTGTTCGGTATCCTGATTCGAAGCCGAGTGCTGCAGCGACCCGCTCTCGATTGGCTCTGGAGTCTGGCAGGCTTTCCAGCAGAACAACCCAGTACTGCGCGGCGAGTATGGGAAGGTGGGGGGCCTGCTCAAGATTAAAGTGCTGACGCGAGAAATATTGAGGGTACTGTGTCGCTAAGGGAGACAGCGAGGAGAACAGTTCCTGTCGCACGGGTGATGGAACGAGCCCGCTACGAAGATCAGCTTGTATCGCTGTCAGGCACCCGAAGACTTCTTGGCGTACCTGATCATTCTCTTGAAGAGTTGTGCCGAGGTCGTTTTTGTGTTGAGAAAGCAGTTCTTTGAATCTTGTGATCCGGGAGGGGAAACCGATTCCCTTCATCCAAAAAAGTTGGCCATTCTTTCCACCGCTAATCAGGTCGCGAACACCGTCTCCATCCCAGTCTGCCAGCTCAGGAGTTGTGTCGTCTCCGTTCAACGATCGAATGTTCAGGTTTTTCCCGTCGCTCCATTTCATCTGTTGCCCTGAAGCAAGACCAGGCCCCGATGCGTTGGACGCATGACGGTACACCGTAACACTTCCCCAATTCAGGCCTAGCAACATATCGAGTTGACTATCGCCGTCAAAATCTAAGAGCCGAGGATGTGCGTTGTAAGCGATTCGGATGTCACAAAATGTTTCACCCGCGGAAAAATTTAGTTCGTTTTGTGAACTCGTGTTGCGATGCCATTGCACGATACCGTCAAAGGACCCGGTTATCAGATCCAGTCGTCCATCCCCGTCCCAATCGGCCAAGTCAAAGCGTCCATCGCAACCTGCTTGAACCTCAATCGTGCTGCCCTGGTCTTCAAAGGCGGGTTGCTGAGCCGAGCCAATATTTCGATGGACTGTAATCAAACGTTTGGAGTGACCTACGACAAGATCTGGCAAATCTGAGCCAATTAATTGAGCGAAGGCGATGCCCGTGTATCGCGTTCCCCACTTCGTTTTCTCGCCGGCTGAAAGTGCTTCTTTCGCGTCCAGTTTTGGTTGAGTTGGAGTACCACTGTTTCTGAATAACCAAATTTTCCCAGCGCCGTCACCGGCAAGCAGATCGAAGTCTCCGTCCTGATCCCAGTCGTAACAACGTACGGTTGAGTGGTTGTCCAGTTCGATCTTGGAGCCATTGGACTCGAGTGGTACAGCGTCGCTGTAAGTCATCGTTGACGCTGTGTTGCCGTCCGAAGCAGCAGTCACGCCTGTAAGTCCGGGAAGACAGAGCAGGCACAGTAAGTGCAGCTTGGAAATGAGTCGGCGAGGGTAGGTCGGGCGGGGCATGCGAGGTTCGGGAAAGGAGGGCGGGGGAAACGCAAGAACGAATCGTCCTGGTGACGCCTGAGTATAAACCACAATCTGCTGCAACTGAGTTTGAGGTCTTTCGTCGTCGCTTCCCAAAAAAGCGACTGCGGCGATTGGTCACGTACTGCCGTGGGGTTTCGCCGACTGGATCGAGTTCCGGGCATTAAGCCAGCCTTGGTTGCCAAGGTGTGTTTTCTCCGGTTTAGCCACCATGGAGCACGGCTCACCGTAACGTGGAATGGCGTTTTGGAGCACGGCAGGCGAATTACATGATTTGAGGAAGTTGCATGGTCAGTGCCCTCGAGTGTCAGGATGGCGAGTTGCAGCGGGCAGCGTCGCTGGCATGAGCGGCCAGTAGCGTCGTTCGCAGAGGCTAGACGCCCTTTCCGAAGTTGCCAGCACGACTAGAATGTTCGCGTGACTCTACCGTTGGGTTACTGGCGAGGTTGAAGGCGTGACACCACAGTACTAGTGGTCGTCTCGGGACCCACCTATAGCGGTGCACGTTTTCCGCTCTGGAGATGATCGTGCTGGGATGAGTCACATAGTTTGAGATAGGGAAGAGATGATACACCGCGACAAAATTCAGGAGAGTATTGCTCCGTTAAACGAACGCCTGCGTTCACATCCCCTGTACGATGCGATGCGAACGGTGGAGGACGTTCAAGTATTTATGGAGAACCATGTATTTGCCGTCTGGGACTTCATGACAATTCTGAAGTCACTGCAGCGGGCTTTGACATGTGTAGAAACCGTTTGGGTTCCTTCAAGCAATCCACAGGCGAGGCGTTTGATCAATGAGATCGTGCTTTGTGAAGAGAGCGATGATGATGGGGAGGGCGGCTACGCGTCGCACTTTGAAATGTATCTGACAGCGATGGAGCGTTGCGAGGCGAACACGACGCAGATTGAAGAGTTTGTCGCTGCTCTCAGAAACGGGACCGGACCGTTGATCGCTTTGGAAAATGCCCGCATTCCAGATTGCACCCGTCAGTTTGTGTACCGAACGTTGTCGACCGCAACGCACTCACAAAGTTGCGAATTGGCAGCGTCGTTTGCATACGGCCGTGAGCACTTGCTACCGGATGTATTTGATCGCGTGATCGGCGAAGTTGGCGATCTGGGAAATCAACGTCTTGGTTACTTCGTCCACTACTTGCGAAGGCATGTTCAGGTAGATGGAGATTCACACGGTCCGATGGCGGAAGAAATGATCAGCCGCCTGTGCGGGAGCAGTTCTTTGCGATGGCAACTCGCGGAGCAGGCAGCGGTCAGGGCATTAGAAGCAAGGATCAGGCTGTGGGACGGAGTTCTTGCACAGATTAAAACCCGTCGTGCGACACACTCGGAAAAGCAGGTTGCACAGAAACCGAACGACCGCTTTCTTGAGGCCGCTATCCGCTTGGGGTGGACGGATGGACTGAGCACGGATGAAATTGGGAAGCAACTGCAGATGTCGACCGAGCAAGTCGAAGCAATCGTCAGCGGTGGCGGGGAAATCGCCGGATGAGTCTGCTGAATGTTGCATCACTGCCGGCTCAATAGCACATTGCTGTACACTGAGTGTCACGGCGATGTCCGCTAAATAGCACAGGTTTTCAACAGCACAGGGTTTCAACAGCACAGGGTTTCAACAGCACAGGGTTCTGGTCCGAGTCTCAGGCTCACAGGGCTGCCCCGCAAAGGCTCGACGAGGTCGTGGAGCCAGCGGGATGTCAGTCCAGCGTCCGATGCACCTTTGTTTGAGCAACGGGAGATTTCCGTTAAAAATCCGTGTCAGCTTCTGTCAATTCAAGTTCTTCGATCCAAATATTGCGATAGCGAACGTCGTGGCCCTCGTTTTGCAGTTTTAAGCCACCTGGCACATCTGTGATTCCACGTCCACCATCATTGCCGCCGTCGATGCCTGAATTTGGGCCTCCCCAAACTTGGTTGATCTGGACGTTGGAGTGAACTTTTTTTCCATTGAAGTACATGGTCAGCATGGCTTTATCCGTCCGTTTGCCGTCTTTGAAGCGTGCTGCACGGAATACGATGTCGTAGGCGTTCCACTTGCCTGTCCCATTGTAAGCCTCATAGGGTGATTTGGATTCGTTGATTACAGCGGCCATGCCATGGGGAGTTTTGTCACCGTCGAGAACTTGGATCTCGTAACGGTTCTGCAAGTAGACGCCACTGTTGCCACGTTTTTTGGCAACCAAGAATTCTATGTGGAGTCGGAAGTCACGGTATTTCTTCTTGGTAACAACATCAGACGTGCCGTATTTACCTCCCGCGGCTGCTGGATCATCCGTCATCATTACCGTGCCATCAGCGACCGGATCGTCAACGATCTTCCATTTGATCGGGAGTGATGAGCTGAACCGAGGCCCCTTCCAATACGTCCACTTTGCATCAAGCATTTCTCTTGAACCATCAAAGATGACTTCCGAGTTGGCGATGGGCTTGGCTCCCACACCGATATTTTCGTCTGCTTGCAGGTGCGGCGTATAAAACAGTGCTGCTGCCAACAGCACCAACTTGTGCACACGGATTTGTTGATTGGGCACGGTCGTCCTCATGTCAATGTAGAGTTTCGTTCACGGTGGGTATTCACGGCGGGATGGCAACGTGTCGATCGTTGCATGCTCAGGATAACCAACCTGCTGATGGTTTTGGGTAGTGAATCACCGCTTTTTTAGAATGCTGTGAAATCAGAAGCGGATCGCAAGACTCTGACAGAATTGTTCAAACAGCACGTGTGATTTGAATTACATGAACGAAGTAGATGAAATGGGTTGCTGATCTTCATCGTACGACTAACGAGTGCCTCAGGACGCGGTGCCGGCAACTGTGGCAGAGGGTTGACACTTGAATTGTCAGGACTACGCTTTGCGCTTCATGGCTCACCCATCACTTCGGTATTTCCTGATTTTCGCAGCAATGCTGCTGACCCTGAGCGGCTCTAGGCCGGTCTATTGGGGTTCCGATACGCCGTGGGCCAATCCCTTTGCCGAGTCTGAGGATGCGGAGGAGGATGAACGAGAAGAGCTGATGGCGAGGACTGCCACGCCTCTTGTGATCTCACTGTCTTGCTGTGTTCTGCAACAGGGCTTCTCCACTTCTGCTGATGTTGTGCTCCATGTTTGCCCGCAATCTGAGCGAGGCCCACCGCGATCTTCATCCCGCCGAGTATGAGTGTGGATTGAGCATGAACGCATGCTTGGTCGTTGCTTCTATCGCTGGCAGCAGATCGTCATTTATCTGAAGAAGCCCATTGTCGTTGCGTCGCAGTCATTGCGTTGCAGTGGTGATCGTTTATCAATCGTGAATCGGTCGTGGGTGTCGTTGGGTTCTATCCCAGCCTTCTTGATGAAGATTCGTCTCTTGATGCCGTCGGTATTTGACAAACGAAATCTCGTGCTTCTGCGGCCTATTGATTCGCATGACGAATTTCGTTCCCACCTTGAGTCGTTTCTGCACCTGCGTGGGCAGATGCGAGTGGCAAACGAAATCGAATTGATCGGTGACCGATAGAGGTTCAGCGAATCGATGTACACAACGGATTGTTTGGACTGCTTGGTGTTTGCATGTGCTGCGCTTTGCAAGTTGATCAGAAGTTCAATCCTTTGCTTTTGATCTCGTGGACTACTTCAGGATGCGTTTTTTGTTGCCAGTTTGACGCACGAGGTTCGCGTTTTCAGCACTGGTTTTGACGCATACACACAACGAACGTAGCGAGAACGACTATGGCGAGCGATGCAATTGGTCCACCGGTGAAAGATCAAAAGGCTGCAGCTTTCGGTATTGCCAGGGAACTGTTAGCCGGACTAACGGTCAGTTTTGTAGCAATCAGTCTCGGGGCAGCCTTCGGTGTGATGAGTGAGCGAGGTGCGTTGGCAGGCATTCTGTCTGCGGGGGTGATCGCTCTGGTCACAGCGGCGTTTGGTGGGACTCGAATCCAGTGTTCAGGACCAACGGCGCCGATGACTGCGGTGACGCTGGTTTTGATCGGAGCCATTCATTCTGGTTTACTCAAAGGGCACCCAGGAGTCTCTCATGATCACTTTATCAATCTGGTTCTCGTGCTGACTGGTTTATTGCTTTTGGCAGCGGGATGCTTTCGATTGGGACGCTTTATCAGTTTGGTACCGAACGTCGTGATCAGTGGTTTCATGAACGGAATCGCGTTGTTGATCTGGGTTGATGAATTCAAAAAACTATTTGGGCTTGGCGGCAAAGAAATCCTGGTCGGTGGCATGGCCGTCAATTTAGGGATCGCTGGGGGAACGTTGGCTTGCTGTTTTGTGTTGCCTTGGGTGATCGGGAAGATCAGTAAAAAAGCGGGATCCTTTTTGCCAAGTACCTTGGTGGCAGTGGTTGTCATGACTTTGGCAGTAAACCTGCTTGCGTCTGACGCCGCGCGAGTTGAGCTTGGAGCAACAATCAAGAGTTTTGCGGATGTTCAAAATATGGTGTCCGAGCAATGCCCTACGGATTGGTCCTTCTCGCTGGTTTGGATCGCGACTCCGTTTGCTGCACAGTTGGCGATGTTGGCTTACCTCGACACCCTGTTGACCTCGTTGGTCGTTGATAAGAAAGTTGGCGAGATGCTGGGCGAGGAAAGTGAAACTGCTCGAAATCGGGAACTGACCGCACAGGGAGTTGCGAATTCCGTCGTCTCACTGTTTGGTGGGATTCCCGGCGCCCAAGCTACCATCCGCTCTGTCTTGATCTTGAATGAGGGAGCAGTCACGAGACTTGCCGGTGTGATGGTTGGAGCTTTTGTGATTGTTGAGCTGTTGCTGTTTCAGGACTGGATCGCTTTGATTCCCAAAGCGGTCTTTACCGGTGTATTGATCAAGGTTGGGTATGATGTTTTTGACTGGCAACCTCTGAAAATCTACTGGAGGGCATTGCGCACAGATCGGGTGCCCAAGGATCGCACAGGTCGGGTGCCCAGGGATCGCTCAGGTCGGGTGCCCAAGGTTGCTGAGGAGACAAAGTGTCCCAAAGTCACTCATCTGAATATCGCTCTGATTCTGGGAACCACTCTGGTCACGGTATTGATCAACTTGAATGTGGCGGTGGTTGGTTTTTGCCTGCTTTTCTACCTGTTGAGATGGCGCTGGCCGATTCGTGATTTGGTCACTGAAACTGAAACCGAGGGATTTGCTGACGAAGGCTAGCCTTGGACGTGGCAATGGTAATCGAAGTCGAATACCTGCTTTTCTGGGCTATTTTAGCGGTGGCTTTGAATTGCAATCACACGGTTTTCATCAGTGTTGATTGCCATTTGCCGATTTGATGTGGACTGGAATCATTTCCGTTGGCCGGTTATCAAATCAGTCTCAGCAATGACAGTGAGTCCGGTATGCCGGAATTTGTTAAGATCATTGCGGAATTCTATGCACTGGAGTGAAAAAAAAATGACTGAAATTGCGTATCACTCGTCAAGCGAGTTGCAGGAGCGAATCACGCCGGCAGAGGTGTTAGAATTGCTTCGAGAAGGGAACCAGCGTTTTCTCAATGGTGATCGATTGCCTCGTGATTACGCGGCACTGATCAAGGCTACGGCAGGTGGGCAGACACCTTTGGCAGCAGTTCTTGGATGCATCGATTCGCGGGTGCCCGTCGAATTGGTATTCGACCTGGGAATTGGTGATGTATTTAGCGTCCGCGTCGCCGGAAATATCTCGGGTAGCAAATCATTGGGTAGTATCGAATATGCGGTGGCAGTGGCCGGCGTGAAATTACTACTGGTTCTCGGGCACACCCGTTGTGGCGCCGTGACCTCCTCGGTCAAATTGCTGGGCGAAAAAATGGATGTGACGGAGGCAACCGGATGTAAGCACCTGCACAAAATCGTAGATGAGGTAGCACCCTGTCTCGATGAAAGTGATTTCATTGCCTTCAAGGCGATGGACGCTGACGCGCAGACTGCATTCGTGGATGAGATTGCCCAGCGAAATGTCATGCGGGCTGTTGATCAGATGCTTCAGCAGAGTGACGTCGTCAAGCAGGCTGTCGATGACGGTAAACTGATGGTTGCTGGAGCCATGTACGATGTCGAAACAGGGGCTGTCAATTTCCTGACCGTTTGATTGACTGCCTCTTCATAAATCGAAGGCTGACAGGTCAGTTGCCCTGAGTGACTGATCTGTCAGCGTGTTGATTCGCTGTTGATTATTTGAATTCGAGTCGTGTGATGAAATGAAGCCCACGGCCAAAGCACCAATTTGCCCAAACCGGATAGAGTCCAAGTTGAGTGCGATATTCCTTGCGTTCCAGACGCAGTTCTTCAATGGCAAGATCCCATTGTTCCGGGCGCCAGTAGTTGTGCGGTAGTTTCACTCCAAAGCGACGGTTGCCCACTTCATCCATGAATCGAAGTGTGGGGCGAGCCAGTAGACCACGTACCAGATGGTCTTTGATCATCAAACCTTTCCGAGCGACACGGGCAGCTTCACGCAACAGGATCATTGGATCTTCGGTGTGGTGTAGCACATCCGAGAACAGCACGTAGTCAGCGGTGTCGTTCTCTGAGGGGATTGTTCGGCCGTCAAACTCTTCCACGGGGATTCCCGTGTTCTCCCTGACAAGGGTGTCAATCCCTTTGAATCTCAGCGTTGGTTTTCGAGCGATGATTGCCGCTGCCAAGCCACCATCGCCTGAACCCACATCCATCACCGTGGATTGATCAGGAATGAGTTCAGCAAAATGATCCGCCAACACGTTCAGACGTCGTGATTTGACGTAGCTTTCGTGGATCGACTCGATGCCCATGTCATGCTCGTGAACAAGTGATGTGCTGGCAGGTTGGCTAGCGTTTCAATTTTCGGGGAATTTCCAGCGTGTCAGGAATTCTCTATCTTTGACCAGAAATCCATCGGCAAGAACAACCGGCGGTGCCCATGTCGGACTGTCAGCGACACGATAGCTCGCTACCTGTTCCGTGTTCGACCCGGCGGCAGAAAAAATCTTGAGATTGCCGTCATTGATCAGAGCCACGATGTGATCAGGGATTGCCAGGAACGTCACGTTCTGACCGGATCGCCCACGGCTCTGCCATTCGATTTCGCCAGTGTCCGGGTTGAGGCAGAATAGCTGACCGCTGTTATAATGTGAAAAGCCATAAAGCAGTCCGTTATTCATCACGGCCGTGCTCATGTCGAGGGCTAGTTTGGGTTGATGCCAGTTCTCTATGACTTGCCAGCCTTTGTCTGTGAGTTGTAGCTCAAAACTGTGGATTCCCCGATTTTCTGCACCCAGCAAAATACGATCCCTGTGGATCGTTGGGGTCGGCATATTTTGATTATGGCCTTCATGGGGAAACGGTTGCGACCAAAGACGTTCTCCCGATGCAACCTCGATCCCGCATAAGGAGTTGTGATTCCAGTCGATGATTTGACGCACACCGGAAAACTCGGCGAGCAATGGAGATGAGTAAGAGGTGCCATCTGTTCCCTGAGTCCAGACTTCTTTTCCACTGCTTGTATCTAAAGCAACGAGCGTTCCCTGATCATCATTCCCAAAGTGAATCACAATCAGGTTATCGACAATGATGGGTGATGCAGAAACACCCCAGTACGGATGGCTTTTTGGGAAACGCGAGTTGTAGTCACGCTTCCAAATCAGGCTGCCTGTCTCGGTGTCTCTGGCGATCAAGGTTCCTGTGATGC
>Ga0315315_10004010_pt1 | contig 13591 bp, 14 predicted proteins | sample M140m3416metaG_FD_203699 | JGI IMG/M metagenome (GOLD analysis project Ga0315315, IMG submission 203699) | Ammonia-oxidizing marine archaeal communities from Monterey Bay, California, United States - M1 40m 3416 | ecosystem: Environmental > Aquatic > Marine > Intertidal zone | place: USA...
ATCCTTCGTTGGGCATGGGAAGGCTGGCCCGGCCGAGTGCCAATCCTGCCGCGGCATCTTCGGGCTTTGCCATGCTCAGTGGAAGCAGGAGCGGCTTATCGAGATCTTCGGAGTCATCTTCGTCCCGACTTCATGAGCATCCCAAGAGCAAAATTGGAAAGAAGAGGGATCGAAGATCTCACCCCGACGGTTTGGAAAAGAAAAGGAGAGTCAATACAGTCAGTGACATAACTTCCTGAAAACGACGCTTTAACTTAGAGCTATGATAGTATAATATAGAGATGTACAATGCATACTTTATCATTAAATTATTTGCGTCGTCATGCACAATTGCTTGTTATGCTAGCAATTCCATGCCGTCTTTGAGCATGATGCGGATTCTGCTGACTCGATGATACGGTCATAGCCATCCCTCTTTTTTTCTCGTCCCCTCCGAAAGGCGACGAGGGCGGCAGTCATCATCAAAACAATAATCACAAAGAGGGAATTGCTACGGTTGTCATGTTGCACATTGTTCTTGCCCCCGTCACTGAGAACGAAGTCATCGTCTATATCCCACCCTTGCCATTTCGACCAATCAATGTCCTGCGGTTTCGGATACTCGTCAATCAAGGCATACGAGTCGTTCGTGCGATAGGCAATATCGTAGCACGAACCAAAAATGTCTACGGAAGACACTTGGGGGCTGGGCAACGCAGGAATCCACCCCTCTTCGATACCCCGGAGGAAGTCCCACTCGATGAAGGCAGAGCCCTCCATCTTAAAGTTCCAAAACATCCACCCAGACGTCCTCCCCACCTCTGCGTCCTCATACGCGACCATCTGCGACTCGACAAAATTCCGGAGGAACCTCCGACGGTCCTGCCCAAGCTCTCTGTCTAGCAGTATCGCGGTACCGTTCGCGGCGATGCTGTTCATGATAGCCAACTCCAACTCGGTGGGGAGGACATCGACCGCGGCGCTCCACTCACCGACGATTCTACCCAAGCCCCGCGAAACGACAGTATTGTTCGGAGCGTCCTCATAGCAGCAGCTGCGCACGTCCTTGGTATTGTACTGGCACACGTACTCGATATGTTGCCGAGGACTCATGGACCGACCCTTCTCAAAGAAAACGTGGTATGGGTGCGTGTCAAGGTAGGTGTTCGAGTGAGACTTGGGATCGGTCCAGAAGCTATCGTTCCATTTCGATGATTTGAACTGATCCGAGACAAAGATGGCAATGTTCGGGCCGAGAATGTTTCGGACCATGTCGTGTCCGTCATTGTAGAACTTGCGAAGCACATCGACGTCGCAATCGACGAAGGGCTCATTGAGCAGACCGAGTCCTGTCACCACGTCGAGCAGCCCCTCGTTCCTAAGGGCTTTTGCAACGTCCTCGATGACATCAAGGGTCCTCGCCACGTTTTCAGGAGAGTCCGACCAACCCAGGCACGAGTCCCTCCGCAGGTAATGGCCGGAGTTGTCGAATCCATTCTCAGACCCAGGCGCACCGTGCAGGTCGGCCCAAACCTGCAGCCCCCCGATCTCGCGGCACCACTTCACAAGGCGGCGGAAGTAGTGCCAACCACCTTCCGCCCACGGCTCCCCCGGCGCGATGTTGCCTCGGACCCAATACCCGAACGGGACGCGGAGGTGGGTGACGCCCGCATTCCTGAGCCGGACCAGATCGCGCCTGGTGAGAAAGGTGTCCCAGTGCCTCTCCATGTAATGGCGGGCGACCTTTCTATCGGGAAATGTCGCCACGATGTCGAACTCGCTTACAGGGTAGTCCAGCCGGTGCAGGTCCTCGTCCGGTCTGGAACGACCCAGTCGGGCCGGTGAAGTTCGGACCGGGCGGCAGTTCAGGGTGGCATCTGAGCAGGCAAAGTATCCGTCGTCGCCAGGCCGGGGGCCGCTGGCCTGGCCGGGGTACGAACAGAAGTCGCCCTCGAGATCACACGATGTCAGGGCGAATAGGTAGGGAGTGATAAAGCGCTCGGCGAGGAGCCAACCCCCCAGATTCACGCCACGGATGTAGCCGGCTGGGTGCTTAGGGGGATGCAGAAGGGGGCGGGCAGTGACGTTTATCGCCGCCGCCGCTTCGATAGAAGACGAGGGCGGCACCATCTGATCCGATAGACGGCCACTCTGACCCTTGGCGTGCGACGGACCACCGGCCATTCTCCTCTATTGCTGTATGACTCCCGACCGCAGGTTCGGGAAAAAGTTACTTTTTGATAAAATAAAGATGCTTTCGCAGCATTTATTCGAGCATCATTTTCAGCACCGTTATTCCCACCAATCAGTGTACCAGTTAAGATACTGACGTAATCATTTTTGTTCGCAAGTGACGTGTCGTCACTCAGCTTCAGCAAACCAAAAGGTTTATCATTGTTTAATTGGGGGCGTCCTAAATCTACATCCCCGCAGTCGCTCTCACCCCTCTCTATTATTTCGCACGCCACATGCAGCAGTGCAGACATGCAGCAGTGCAGACATGCAGCACTCAAGCAGAAGCAAAGACCGCGCTCTCACCCCGCACAGACCTCCCAAAGCTGCCATCAAACTGTCATCACCATGGACGACCCGATCCCCATGGACGTCGACGAGCCCATGCCCGACGCCACTACGGTTGCGGCCGCAGTGGCAAAGTCTGCGATTGCGCCGGAAGCTGCTGCTACGACGGTGGCGCCCGTCACCGCCAAGGAGGAGGAGGATGCCCGGCAGGCCATAGATCTGCTTCGGGGGGAGGATGTGGCCGGCAGGGTAGAGGCAGCCCACCGCCTCGAGAGTGTCGCCGCCGCCCTGGGAGCCGAGCGGACCCGCGATGTGAGTTGCATGGTGCTGGGTCTGGGGATTGACACCTTCTGCGGAGGCATTTTTGTTTCGCGGATGCGGGATACCCTTGTTCTATTTCTGCATCTGAAATGTGTCATTGTCATTTTCAAAAAAACATGCCATGTAAATGTATGCCATGTCACATATGTTGTTCATCACACTTGACCTGGCGCAAGTCTCTCACGCCCCATCCGCCTTACCCTTTTTAATTTCACGGGGACGCCTGACGTCGCGTAAAAATGAATAAATTAGGAACTCCTCCCGTTCCTCACAGACGGCATGGACGACGAGGACGAGGTCCTGGCCGTCATCGCCACGTCTCTCCGCAACCTCGTCCAGCACGTCGGGGGCCCCGCTCACGCCACATCCCTCCTACCACCCCTAGAGCTTCTCCTGACCGTTGAGGAGGCATCCGTTCGGATTGAGGCATCGGAATCCGCCCGAAAAATCGCGGCCTCTCTGCCCGACGGGGTCTACGAGACCGACTACGCCGACATGATATCCCGATTGGCTACGAGGGAGTGGTTCACTGCGCGCATGTCAGCGGCGGGCCTGATCGCGGAGGGATACGGCCGGCTCGGCTCGACCGCCCAGCGCGCCGAACATCTGGCCAACTTTGCCGCGCTCTGCAGGGACGACGCTCCAATGGTGCGGAGGGTGGCGAGCCAGAATCTGGGCGTGGTGGCCGAGGCGGCCATTGAGGTAGACGGCAGTAGCGCCGTCAACGGGGAGCACTCTATCCTCTGCGACACCCTCCTGCCGCTATACGAAGAGCTAGCCGCTAATACACAGCCGGTGAGTACAGGTCCCTCGCCTTGTGAGGGGTCGTGATCCACTTGTTTGCCTGTTCCCGAAGAAAGATCCAAGTCCGTCGATCTCACTTTCCCACCTTTGCATTCATCTTTTGTGCGCGCGCCCTTTGACAGGACTCGGTGAGGCTTCAAATAACGGAAAACTGCATTGCTCTCGGCCGAGCCATTTTTGCGTTGGAAGAGCAGTCGGATTCGGGCCAAGTCCTCTTGACGGAGCGAGTCCTACCCCTTGTCGTTTCGACCATTGATGACAGATCGTGGAGGGTCCGATGGACGGCCGCATCAAAGTTTTCTGGCGTGGTGGGGGCCTTGTCGGACCTACCTGGTGCGATGGACTCGCTGGTTCCGGCGTATGAGAAGCTGCTGCAGGATCCCGAAGCGGAGGTACGGACAGCGGCAGCTCTGAATCTAGCCGACGTAGCGCGGTGCGGCGCCATGGTGAAGATGGAAGACGGATCCTCAGGTGGGCCTGGCGGCGAGGCGGGAGAGGCCGAGGCAGTGGCAGAAGAGGACAGCGAGAGAAGGGTGAGGGTTGCCCAGCGATTGGTAAAAAGAGTCACCAAGTTGACAGAGGATGACAGCGAGAATGTTAGGGCCTCCCTTGCCATGGTGGCGACTGAGCTAGCCCCTCTTCTTGGAAAAGAGGAAACAATTTCCCACCTCGTACCGCCCGTGTTACTCCTCCTCCGGGATGCGACTTCAGAGGTCCGTCTGAACATCATTTCCTCTTTATCGGCGCTGAATGAGGTTATTGGCATCGATCTTTTATCCCAATCGCTCCTTCCGGCCATTGTCGACCTCGCCGAGGATGGCAAGTGGAGGATCCGTTTAGCGATTATTCAACACATACCTCTTCTAGCCAAACAGCTTGGGGTCAAATTTTTCAGTGACAAGCTCGCGACGCTGTGCGTCGGGTGGCTCGGCGACGACATTTCGAGCATTCGTCATGCAGCGGCGGCCAACCTGAAGGAGTTGACATCCGTGTTTGGCTCCGAGTGGGCCGTCGTCCATCTCCTACCCTCTATCAATGAGATAAAGCAGCACCCGTCATATTTACGCCGTCTGATTGCGGTGCAGGCATGCACATTGATGGCTTCTGTGATGGAATCCAACATCGTGAGAGTCAAAATCCTGCCTCTGCTTTTAGAGATGGCCATGGACCCTGTGCCAAACATTCGCTTCAATGTTGCTAAGGGACTCGCAAAGATGGCTCCCATATGCGGACAAGCAACTATCGATTCTCAAATACGTCCTGTGCTGTCTCAGCTTCTCGAGGACGAAGATAGAGATGTTCGATACTTTGCGAAGATTGCGATCGAGTGTTGAATCATAATATTCGAATGTGTTATTTTACTTTCCGTTTCATAGCAAGATTAAGAATTAGATGCGGGCGCAAATATTATATTATCCCTACCTGCTCAGGGATCTCCTTTTCTGTTGGTGAGATGCCAAACGTAGAAGCGAAGAGAACGTCTGATCGGATGACATATTTCGGCCGGCTACCTCCAGTAACTGGCGATCCCTCGTGCAGCGGCCAGTGCTGTCTCGCATATTCTACGGCATCCTCACCAACAGCCTGAGGAAATACAAGAATCGACCCTTGCTCTGGCTTTACCGAGGCGAGAAGCTCCAGCACGTCGCCATCAAGTTCCGATCTCGGATGGAAGAAGTTCGTTTCCCCTCCAGAGAAGTCATCATTCAGGTACATTAAGACAGTTAACCGCGATACAATTTCGCCCATGCAACTTCCCCCCTCCTTCGTCGAATCCCATATTAGTTTTGTACCATCATTTGACAGTGACGAAGGGGGAAATCCAGCATCGATATGGGGGGAAAATTGATCGCACCCATTTGGAGCATACCGGTACACTCGCCATCGCTTGTTAACACCAGCAATGGTGTACCTTACATCCTGCTTAAACTCGCCGAAATCCTTGGCACCATCTTGTAATTTGTATAGAACATATAAGTCTATGTGGCTGCGTAGAATGCGGGCGATGCCATCAGAAACACAATCTGATACCAGGAGTTGCAGAGCACCATGACTATTTCTCCCAGCATTGAACTCTCCAAACTTTAGACCATGCTCACACACACGAATAATTTCCTCACAGTCTTTTGAGGGAAGGGCGTCTTTGAGAACGAACGCCCCCGGCACAAGGGCTTCAAGTCCTTTTCGAGTGGGTTCGGGAAGACTAGGATCATGAGGTCGGTTTGAGTCGAAATTGCTAATACTAGTCCTTGGTTTCGTTGCAAACGTCGGAACGCCCATTTTGGCGGCGAATCCATCCTCTTCTCCCTCCATATATATTCGGTATAGGTCTCCTCCAAGCACTGGACTTGTCGCTACGACTTCGGATGCTGATATTACTGCTACATCACTAATGGAGCTTTGGAGGCGCAGCCATCGAGTGTAACTTGGAACCTCATGCCCAGAAAGGAAGGCACACGATGGTCGGAGTGATAGTGCCATGAGGGCAGCCGTAAGCCTGACTCGCTTTTGAAGGATCATGGTGCTAGAATAGCAGGAAGATCCAAAGGAACTCAAGGTTCAAGCGTTGTCGAGAGGATCGAGCAGGAGTCGTCAAGGAGCCGAGAAGTCGTCAGGGGTCAGAGCGAGGAACAATAAAAAATAAATAAAAATTAAAAGTTCATCTACTAAGTCCGGGTGCTTAATCTCATGTACTCGTACTCTTTTCCCGTCCGTCCGTCGATCGCGGACGTACCCGGTCGATGAGCTTCTGATGTGACTGTGACAGTCAACACCGCCACCTCCACCACACCGCAGACTGAAAAACATGAAAACTCAACCATCAGCACAAAAATAACCTACTAGTACCAAACAATACGCACCAAGCACTGAGCCCCCAGGCGACGATGACACGCACCGGAGCCATAAAAACCTTTGCTATATCTACCTACCAACGAATACCACTTGCCCGGTCGGTCCATACTTCTGCTCCGCTTCACCTCGCAATGCGACCGGGCACGAAAGTCCCGGGTCTGGACTTTATGAAGAACCAGGAGGCGCCAGCGTCCCTGCCCCGCGATCAGTATCCAGGCTGGGTCTCCGAGCTCGCGAAGCCCTTGGTTACACTGGCAGAACTAAGACGAATGACATGGGAAGACTCGACCGATAAAGATAAAATGAGGTATCTGAAGCTATCCAGACGAATCAAGATTAAGAATCGGAATGTCGAGGCGGGCGCATAATGCAGTCTGAGGCCATCCCTTGTAGATCAGTCAGCCACGAATGGTGAGTCATGTGAGGAACGACATCGGTTTCATCCACACCAATTAGCGGCTGATGATATATCACTTAATCTTTTCAGAGATGCTCTGCATTGTGCTGTGAAAAACATACGAGCTTTTTAACACTGACGCTAACGTTCGCTTTCGTTGAGGGAGAAAGGATGAGCGACTGCGCGCATTTTCACATAACTTACACAATTTCCTTGATTTCGCTTTTCATTCCATCTCTATGAATATCTCTTTGCCAAGATCTTCGACCTGGCTTAATCTGCGCTGTAAACTAGCTAGACTGTAGAATGTCAGACATCTTTAAATGTCGTACTAGAGTATTACCCTTACAGTAATGATCACAAGTAGGAGGCTGCAGGCGCGAAGCAGTTCCGCTGCTACAACCTGCCAAGTCCGCATACTCCCGATAGTGCGTGCACTTTGTGCTGCTGATGCCAATTACATCGGCGTCGGCATTGGCCAGGATTCCTACTCCAAGTACTATGCATACTAGATCTAATTGCTAGAATGCATACTGTAGCTACTGTATCCATACAGATGCGCGCGCGCCATTCCATGGTCGGAGCATATCGAGTACTTGGGTCGTAGCTCTTGCGATCATTCCATGCTTCAACCTTGCGAGCTTAAATAAGTTCCTAGCTGCATACGTACGCCGAGTAGCTACGCATACTGAACAGAACTACTACCCGTACGGTATGCATACGTGGTGTATGCATAGTAAGTATGCATAGTACAGCTACTCTAGCTACTAGCTAGTAGTAATATTCATAGTAAAGTATGCATACTGTAGGTGAGGAACCATGTTGTCGTATGTACTAATTCCTACCATATCAAAGTACTACAGCTGTATGCATACTAGAGCTAGTATTTTGCATAATATTATGCATCCTGACTTACGCATATTGTATGTTATATACTACTCTAGTACGAGCGTAGAGTATATACTCTAGCTAGTATATACTACGAGTCGTTTAGTATACTATGCATTCTATGGATAGTATGCATCGTATCAGTACAGAGGAATGAAGTTCAAGTTACAGCTCAACAATTACAATTCAACTGCTCTGGCTGACTCCGTCTTCTCACGCGCGCACTATTATTAGACTCTACGGGCATCCTCTCGAGGGCACACTGAGACATCATGTTGAAGGGAAGTTTCACTTGTGCTGGCGGCGCCTCGGTGCTCGTCGTGGCAGTGGTCTGCGCTTTAGCGTTTAGCGCCCGCACTATCAGCGCATTTTCGATTACTGCTGCTCCTGTTCGCCGATCGGCGTTCGGCCGCCCTTACGTCCGCTCGTCGTACTCAAGGAATGGGAGGACTGTGCTTTTCATGGCTCAGGGTGGAAAGAAGAAGCGAAGGAGAAGGCGCAAGGACGCGTCAGTTGCTGAAAGCTTTTCAGACCTGGACGATGCAAAAGGCCTTGATGAGGAGGCGAAAGAGGAGCTCGATCTCGACAACGGAGAGCTTCCAGATTTTGATTGGGACGACGAGCCCACGGATGAGCCTTCTTCTCCTCTAGAAGCCGCAGCTGACTCCGCTCAGGCGATCACTGCATTTTCTTCTGTCAATTCTGAACCTTCGGTGCCGACTCTATCAAATGGTATAGCATCGATGGATGTGAGCTCGGTCGATATGACCGACCCTAAGGTCCTGGAAGCCATGAAAGGGTCGGCCAAAAGTCCCACATCGACAGATGATCTGTTGCGGAATCGGGAATTGGAAAAAGCCTTCAAATTCAATGATTCTGACGTCAAGGAGGATCTACCGTCGCTGGCGGATGTACGAACTCCGAAGAGCAGTGTTGGACCGATGGGGTCGGCCCCAGACGTTGGCATCGGGAGCAACGCAATGGGAAAGAAGGCAAGACGAGCAGAAGCGAGAAGAGCTGCGGCGATCGAGGCCGATTTAGCCAAACAAGAAGAAGGGGGTGGCAACTTTCTGAAGAATTTTGAATCCCTGTTGGGGGAAGATGGCGAAGTTTCGGGCGTCAAGGTCCTTGAGACTGGTGCTTGGGCTGGAATAGGGTTCCTCGTTGTTTGGGAAATCTTCATTAACTCTCCCTTCTTTACGCGTGCAGCTCCATTGGTCCCCGTCGTCTACGACCTTCTTCTATAATGTTAATCACTATAAAAAGATGAATTTAGCTCATATAGTCTCGCCTAACCCGAGAGCCTTTACACCTGTATCGCTGTCCTCTGAATACTGTCCTTTCTGACGAAACTTCGTTGCTTGCTGACCCAGACATGCCATTGGCGAAAAACTTTTAATTGGTGCACACAGCAACCGGGACAAGGGCGGCGTGATATATGCTGCTCTTTCAGAGCGCTCGACGTGACATTCTTTCGGGCACCCCATATTGGAATGCATCTGATGATTATACGGAGCCAATCGGACGGGACTGTCACTTTTTTCAGTCCTCGAATCTACCGTTCGGTAGAGGATACACGCGACTGACCATGGAAAGCTGGCAAAATGGATATCCAACTACCACTATCGATAGTTTATGTCCATCGGCGGAGAGCCATTTCACTTGTTTGCATTCGCTAAATGGCCCTTGCACGTCGAAACGAAAACCTTCGAGACCTGTGGCTTCCTCGGGTCTCAAATATATTTCTTTCCTCTTCTCAGGAAATGCATGCAAAAAAGGTCGCCGGCCTCACAGCGCTCGTGCTATGCAATAAAACACGGTACTCGCTATCTGTGATGACGAATCTCGCTGACACAAATGTCGTGACAGTCAGCATTAGGGCCCAGTGGAGCCAAGAATCGGAAAATATAGTTTCCAGGAGCATAGTGAATGTTCACGATAGAGTTTTTTCCCGCTCAAAGAATCCAGCGAGAAAAAGATCTTAATTGAAATGGAACGAGGGGAGGAGGAGAAAACGGAGTGTGTCGTGTCGAACATGTATGTTTTGGGTCCAGAGGTCCAGCTGACGACTGATGAGCTAACTACGCGGTAGAGTCAAGATAATGTAGCTGATGAGATGAATGATTAACGACTGATGTGGTGGGGAGTGTCACAATATAATCCGCATGACTACTCAGTAGGTACGCATGACTCACAAGCAAGCTCACAAATTTGATTCGATAGAGATTCCTTCTACTAGGTACTAGGAATTCGTACATGTCGTACGAGTCATATTATGGACATGGATACGAGCTCGTAGTAAATAAATAATAAATAATATTGTGGCTGCGTATGCATAGAAACATTAACGAGTTGATATACAGAGACTATCTCCATGCATTTTTTAGTCTCAGAAAGGACCCGGAAAGATGACGTACTAGAGTATTTCGAACGGCAGTCGGCGTGGCAGACGAATCTAGTTCCTTGGCCTCTGATCGCTTGCACCTACCTACCTACCTGGCACGGTCCATGGGTCGACGACTCTTTTGTTGACACAGCGATTTCAGTCTAAGGGAGAAGTTCTTCGAGGACACCCCTCTGGTATTAGCTTCGTTGCACGTGGTCTTCCCATTCCGCAAATAATCTAAATATGGATAGCTTCCTTCCTGAGGCCTCTCGTGAGGTGATCGACAAAGTCCTAGACTTTGTGTACTCGTTCGGCCCCGCCGCCGATGCAACCGTCATCCTCGGTGCGTGAACTTGGAACGGCAAACTTGAATCCGCTTTCTTTCGCACAAATGCATTTTTCTTGACATCTATCAATATGGATATGGACTTGATACTGTCAGCATCTCGTGTCTTGCTTCTTTTCTGCGCTATTCTTGGGATGTCACTCGCCCAGCTCACCTTGCGGCTCCTGTTTTCCTCGCCGCTTCTCGTTCGAAATAGTCCCCTCATTCTTCACCAACTTCATTGCGAATCTTGCCGAGTCTACTGGTCAAGACCCCGACACCGTCAACTACACCCTTGGAATGTTTCTGTGCTACCCGCTGGGTATGATCATGCTGGCGCTCCCCTACGGTAAGATCAAGCACGCCTTCTCGTTCTTGCTAGGAGCGTTCCTTCTTCAGGCTACTATCGGCAAGCAGTGGATCCACCAGATGATCACCTCTTTGGCATGCTACGCCATGTTTGTCTACCTCCCTCCGGCACTGTACAAGAAAATTGTTCCCATCTTCCTCATTGCTTACTGCACGGTCGGACACTTGCATCGTCAGTACATCAACTACCTTGGGTACGATTTGGATTTTACTGGGCCTCAAATGGTAATCACAATCAAACTCTACGCCATGACATACAACCTGTACGACGGATACCTCTTTTCCAAGGGCAAGGAGGACCGTGCCGCTAAAAAGTGTGCTCCGTTCAGCCTCTCCGAGCTTCCTGGTATTGTTGAATACCTTGGTTACACTTTCAACTTTGCCACGGTGTTGGCTGGTCCGGCGTACGAGTACAAGACGTATGCTAATGCTTGCGATGGAAATCTCCTATATACGGCCGAAAAGAAGCCCCGAGGGAAAATTCCTGGATCTATCTGGCCCGCTCTGAAATGCCTTCTTACCAGCATTATATGCTTGGGTCTTTACGTTGTTGGTTCCGCCAAGTTTCCTCTTCTGGACCCCGCCGATCCCCAGAACGCCACTCCCGTCATCATCACCGAGGAGTTCTTGGCCAAGCCCTGGATTTATCGTTACTTTTACATGTGGGTCGCTCTTTTCTTCATTCGCCAAAGGTACTACTTTGCCTGGAAAAATGCCGAGGGTGCGAACAACATCTGGTATGCCGGCTTTGAAGGCTTTGATAAGGATGGTAAAGTGAAGGGTTGGGAGAACGCCTGCAATGTCCGAATCTTTGAGTTTGAGACTGCCCCAAACGTGAAGACACTGAGCGCTATGTGGAACATGAAAACTGCCAATTGGCTCGGTCGATACGTTTACATGCGTACAAACGGCAGTCTCGTCGCAACTTACGGACTCAGCGCATTCTGGCACGGCTTCTACCCCGGTTATTACATGTTCTTCCTCTCTGTTCCCCTCATGACCTTCTGCGAACGCGTTGGACGGAAGAAGCTCTCTCCCATCTTTTCCACCGGCGGAAAGTGGACTCCTTGGGGCATCGTCACAATTCTCTCCACTTCCTTCCTCGCAGAGTACATGGTCGTGGCGTTCCAGCTTCTTGCCTACGATTGGGCTGTCGCTGGTTGGAAGAGCCACTATTTCTCCGGGCACATTCTGTGCTTTGCCTTTTACGCTCTGGTTTCGCAACTTCCCACGCCCAAAAAGAAGGAAGCTTGAAGACATTTTATTTTGAAGATGTTACCTTTTAAGTACTGAACGCAGCACATGGTCGAAATATCTAATTCCTAGCTAGGCTAGCAATGTTGAGGATAATGTATGTATGTAGTAGGAGCTCGTACTATGCATACTAGCTATTCTAGTAGCTACTAGTAGTACCAGAGTACTTCTAGTAGTATTAGTAATAGCTAGTATGGATATTAGTACTGTACTCGTACTAATAGTAAGTATCCATAGTAGGATTTCTGAGACAAGTACGAGTAGTTCTCATAAAAACACCCGGTTAAAATTATAATATTAGTCTTAAAGATATTAATGAGTGCCGTCAACAAATTCTAATGCTTATACATAATACTTATCCTGATTCTGAGTCGTGTCCATTATATATATAAAGGTTATCGGAGGGTTTTAGGGAACGATTACTGTATCCATACTACGAGCATATTATGTATGTATGTATACCTACTTAAAAAAGGATAAAATACCCATCGCCCGCCCCTCGCTCGCGCCCTTCATACGATAGTATGCATACAGTGGTGTGCGCGGCAGTGTCGCATCGTGGCAGCCAGACTCACGGCTCACAGGTCACAGGTCAATTAAGGGCTCGTTGCTCATCAGGACGAGAACAATACTCGCCACCGCATCCTCGAATCGCTTTCGCTTCTATCCTCGGAGAATCCGCTGTTCCTCGTCTACATCTGCGTCGTTATCCCATCAAACGAAAGGCGAGGACCAATTGCTGAATAAGCAGAAGAGAAGGCATCATGACTCAAGGAGAGGTGAGCGTTAAGATTGAGGAGGGGGGCGAAGGTGAAGCTGTCTCCAACGGCGACGACAGCAGTCCCACTGAAGAAACCAACGCATACGACAAGTGGCCTCAAGCTGGCATCAAGGAGCCTACCAATAACGATGTACTCTACGGCCGGGGAGGTGGCACGAACCACCACCAGGGCAACAAGCGTTATCGTCTTCTGGTTGAGGAAAAGAAGGTCGAATATGTCAACTCCAAGCGGCTCGACAAGCCGGTCGTCGCCCTCAATATTGTCAAGAAATGGCGAGAGCAGAGTCCACCCGGTCGGTTTTTAAAGCTCGACGAAAAGAAAGGAACTTGGTCAGACGTGGGTGATAAGAAAGCAAGGGAGAAGACATCGCAGGCTCTCCGAGAAAAGGCCCCACAAATCCGCCAGGAGCTCGAAGCTGGTGGTGGTGAGGTGAGTGGGAATTGGGACTTATTATTAGATCAACCCTGTGACCTCCTGTCGTTTTCGTTGTCGTTTCGCTATTCTGTACAATGTCCCATTTATCGTTGCGCAAGAATTCTAAAATCACTCTTCTGCCGCTACCCTTTATATTCGATTGTGCTTCTTAGGGAGCGGATCGAACTAAGCGGACGACCTTTGATGTGCCGGAGGGCGGAGGGAAGCCCAAGGGAATTGTTCGAGACCACTCCCTAGGAAAGGACTTCATAAATCCAGGGGATCCTGTGGATATTGGA
>Ga0315315_10004011_pt1 | contig 13590 bp, 11 predicted proteins | sample M140m3416metaG_FD_203699 | JGI IMG/M metagenome (GOLD analysis project Ga0315315, IMG submission 203699) | Ammonia-oxidizing marine archaeal communities from Monterey Bay, California, United States - M1 40m 3416 | ecosystem: Environmental > Aquatic > Marine > Intertidal zone | place: USA...
AAGCGCAAAAGGATTTGATGTTGGCGAATGGTACTATCGAAGCTCTGGAGCTCGAGGTCGCTGGTTTGAAAGCCAGCCTTTCGCAAGAACCAAGAAAAGATTCTCTGGGGGAATGTTGCGAAACAAGTGATCCTCCTGTCCAATGCAGCGAAGTTACAGATGGTATGGCAAATCCCTATAATGATCTCGAAGACGAACGCAAGAAATCTGCTTCGCTCGAAGAAGAGGTAAGCATTTTGTGGGATCGAGTCGAACATTTCCGGCATCAAATCGAAATGACTACAAATGCGGTCGCGCAGGCGCATGCCGACAAGAAGAGCGATAAAATTGAGATCAATCAATTAGTCCAAGAGCGCAATACTCTACAAGAGGAAATTGGGCTTCTCAATGACAGAGGTATTGTACGAACTCAGTTGGAGAAGCTCAATGCAGACTTTGAGGAGCTCGAAATGAAGCGAAGGATGCTTGATGAAGAGAACGGTGTCATAGAAATGACTGCAGAGGCGCAAATATCACCACTCGAATGTTTGAATGCAGATCTTCTGGCATGCTATCCGACCATCGCTCATGAAGGGATATCAACGATGGCACCGGAAACCGGAAATTCTTCAATCGACCTTGAATTTGATGTTGCGACAAAGGATGGGTCGGAACCAGCGTCTGGCATCCTGCTTCAAAACATTCGTGTTCTCCGCATGCTCCGTAATCTCGTTGCTACTGATAGTATCGACGATGACGAATTGGGTGATGTGCTGCAGTCTCTCGAGCAACTACGTCATGGTCCTCCATGCATCGATTCGTTAGATATCTCGGAAAACCTTCTAGGGGACAAGCACAAGCACGTCCATGATTGCGGAGGAAAATGTCCACGCTGGAATATCACTGGTGAGGATGAATCCATCCTCCGCGATCTCACTCTTTCTTTTCACAGAGAATCCTCCAGCATCTTCGACGAACCGACTACCAACATACTTTCAACCTCGAAACAGTTGGTCCATTCTACGAATAAAACTGAAGGTCTCCATTTCGTTCATGGTATTTTTCCGACAGAAATCGAACCAAGCACGATCCATGACATTAGCAGGCCTGGCCTCACGTCAGAACATGAAATTGTTATATCTCTCCAAAAGCGGTGCGACTCGTTGGAAAAAGAGCGCGACAGCTTGCTTCAGGAGCGCGAGGATCTACTTAATGAGACAGTGGATCTCCTCGAAACTTCAAGGGCGGAGCACGAGGCAGAAATTGAGGCGGCAGTGTCGAAGGCTCGTGGCGAGGCTGTGTTTGAAGCATCGAAACATAACGAAGATTGACAACTCCAGCTTGAGGGGATCTCACATCATTGGCTGAAAGAATTTCAACCGGAACGGGCAGTGGACACTGACACAATTTAAGCGACAAAAAATAATATAGAATAAATTATTATTACGTATACATGCATGACTGATTTCAGAGAAGATGAGGAGCACGCCCCCCTGGTCTGAATTTAGGCGGCAGAGTTGGGGTTTCCCTGTGTTGTGCGCAGGCGCCGGGGTAAACTCATTCTCCGTGCCTCTCCGGCACTCGCTTTTGCAGCCTCTCGTGTCTCTCCCTGCCTGTTCCTCTGACTACTCTAGTATTCTCTTACTATGAAAGCTACGAGCGTACAGTAGTCGTGGCAACTTTGTATTTTACGTCATACTATGAGTAGAATCCAAACATCATATGAGTACATCATGTATAATAATAGTAGGTAATTTTTATGTACTGTATGCATAGTATGTGAGTGAGTGAAGAAAAACTGTTATGTGTCAGATTTTTTGAATGTTCATGACGTCACAAGGCTTAGGCAAAGATGCAACAAAAACCTCATTGTAGGGAAAAGTCCAACGACGAAAAATCAGGGCACAAAAAATATCACTGATGCAAACGATTATTCTCTCTCTCCACATTTCCCGATCATTTCGTCGCCCAATAACTCAACTGTCGGATAGAGCTACTTCTAGTACCCTTAAATGATAACGAGTTCTTGGCATGTCGTCACCTACCAATCCTCCCGCCACTGATGAATCCGTATCCGCCCCCGACAATGTCATGACTGAGACGACAACTCCAACCAAAACGCATGTCTCATCTGTTAAGGGAGACGAGGAGCGGATACAGCCCGTTGAGGTGGTCGAAAACGGAGTGATGACTTCAGATCCCCTTGATGGAAAAAGTGCTGAGGACAGCCACCAGGGTATGACCAATGGTGATAGTGTCAGAGTCGGCCCTTCCCCTGACTATCCTCCAATCTCTCCTCGCACTTCAGACGCAGTCACATATGTAGCCCTTATCACAGATCTTCCGCAAGAAGCCGCAGATATTGCAGTGCCAGTGAGGCATTTGAGCTCTGGGATTTGTCTAAGCGCCAGTCTCATCCCCGCGACCCGCCCAATATCTTCCATTCCAAATGAGAAGCCCAACAGCTGCAATGGGGAAATTACAGCCACCATGCGGCATGCAGAAGAATCCCCTCTCAAATCTCCCATATCATCAATACAAGGAAGCAAAGATGGCAAGAAGCTGCTGTCAGCTAACGCCGATGGTATGAGTCCTAGCTCCGCTACCGTGTGCTCATTCGACGGAAGCAGCCAAGAGAGCTTCAACAACGAAGTACTGGATACGAAATTCGCATTCCAGGACGATCTACGAAGGAAGAGAAAACGCAGATGCTTCATTGCAACAGGCGCAGCGCTATTCATCACAGCTGCGTTTAGCATATGGCTTTCCCGACAGAAACCGCGAGGAAATATTAATTTTGTTTACGATACACTGCAGGTGAGTCTCAGCGCGTAATTTACAATTGTGATCGTCATGCTGAGAAAGGACGCAAATTTTTAGCAAGAGGACCTTGCATGGTTCCCCTACAAATCGATGCTCACCTCTTCGTTTCGTTGTCTCAAAATCGCTTTTCCCGACAGCCGACCAGAGCGCCGAACATGCCACCACCTAGAGAGCCGATCTCTGCACCGGACGGGTACTTCTTTGTCCAGAGTCTAGAAGGCCCTCAGACCGAAGCCTGTGACGGCATGGTAAAGACAAAGCTCAGTAAACCGATAAGGGCCCAAGTCGTCCGACTCAAAATATCTTCATTTGTAAACTGGCCTTCGATGAAGGTACAATTTCGCAAACAGAATGGAAGCGAAGTTGAATTTGTCTCTTCGAGAGCCACATCAGCCTATGATAGCTCTTGTGCTCCCGATCATATTGCGATACCCTTCGAAAACGAATGCGATTGGGAATGGTCGTGGTGTGGAGCACAAGCTGAGGAGGGCGACATTATCGAGTTTGATTTTGGCAAGCCAGTGTCCATAGTAATGCAAGGCAGGAATGTCGGAGAACAGTGGGGATTCATCACTGGTGTTGACATGTTTGCCGCCTGGCTAATAGGAGAAAGGCCAACTTCTGCACCGACGCCATCGCTCGCTCCGACGAGAGCAAAGAAGTTAACTTTACAACCGACCAGACCGGACTCAAAAGTTGACTACAGGTACGAACCAGGAATGCTAAATCAAATGAAAGAGGGGGTCCGCCTTTCCAAGGGGCTTGATATCAAGGTCATCGCTAGACGTTTGCAGCAGGTCCCGTACGCGAACGGGGAAAAATCAAGCGATACATTCCACGAGCGTCCCGACTATGGGAGCACCTTCCCCGTCCCCGACGACGACCTAGAAAACCCAGGTGGATGGGTGTACACGAGCAATTCCGAAATGGACGACGAAGGCGGCGTTGGTGCCATCACATTCAACTCTGAGGGCGAAGTCATCAAGTATGCCTCACTACAGAAAGGAACGACAAGAAACTGTGGAGGAGGAAAAACTCCCTGGGGAACTTTCGTGAGCTGCGAAGAGCCGAGATCGGAAAGGGTAGGCCAATGCTACGAGATAGATCCGCACGGACGGACCGGGCCACGAAAGACCAAACTTGGAAGGAGAGGAGGGATCTTCGAGTCGTTCTCTTACGATGTGCGCGACAAGGAAAACCCTGCATTCTTTGTCACCGAAGATTATGACTATGGCGCCCTCCGCCGGTTCATTCCCTCCAATCCTGACTGGGACAACCCAACTGAAATGCTTCACGGGCGGGGTACATTTGACTATCTAGTGCTCAACCCATCGAAAGTGAATTCCACCATAGGGACATTCGAATGGGTGGAAGACAAATCAGTCGCTGAGGAGTCGGCGTTCAAGCATTATCGCAACAGCGAAGGCATTGATGCCTACGACGGAGAACTTTACTTCGTTTCGAAGAAGTTCAGGGAGCTGTTCATTCTCGACCTCGATGCAGGGACCTACGAAGTTCAGAGCACACAGAGCGGGCACTTCGACGGCGACCCGGATCAGATGGCGAGGATTATTGGAGAGGAAGAGATGGTTTACTTCACAGAGAACGGCGGGGAGGACGCCGGAATCCACGGCCGCGATTCCCGGGGCCGGTACTTCACAATTCTGGAGAGTCCCGTTTATAAGGAGGAGACCACCGGTCTCGCGTTCAGCCCCGACTACATGCATATGTACCTCGCCTACCAGATGAACGGCTTCGTTTTCGACGTCACGAGAATGGATGGCCTGCCATTCAACGGCAAAACTTTTAACTTGCAGTACCACAAGATAGAGTCGGATGTTGTTCCTTCGTGACAACAGCCACAAAGAGACCAAGTAGAACGATCTACGGTACGAGTTCTTTGGCTTATATGCAAGCTCATAATAATTCAATGTTAAAACGAGAACGAGTTTCAATCTACATGTTACTCTAGGAGTATTAAATACTTGCTAATAATTAATAATTATATTCCTAGCTCGTAATTCGTAATCAAAAGATATAATTTCATAATGCAAAAGGGACCACCATGCCCACCATGCCCAGCAAGGTCCTACCAACAACTATGAATCCAAACTTGAAAGTGTCCACGATGGAGAGATGCCCCTCCTTTCGAGCGGAAGGTACGGCTCCATGAATGATGCCGCCGCGGCCACGCCGGCGTCAAAGCGCGGTCGCGATCCCAAGGATTACCGGCGCAGAGAGGCGCAACCTCCGGCGACGCCCCCCCCGCCAGCCTCCGGGACAACTGACGACGGCGACGGCGGAAGCGGGCGCGGGACCCATCTACGACTGGCGCCCCTAGCGGTCCTGGTCTTTTACAATGTGAGCGGCGGTCCCTTTGGCATCGAGGCGGCTGTTCGGGCGGGGGGGAACCTTTACGCCATCCTGGGATTCGTCCTCCTGCCCTTGGTCTGGTCCGTACCCGAGGCCCTCATCACCGCCGAGCTGGGTTCTGCCTACCCCGAGGCAGGCGGGGGCATGGCGTGGGTGGAGGAGGCCTTCGGAACTAAGGCAGGCCTGGCCTGTGGGTACCTCAGCTGGGTGGCCGGCGCAACGGACAACGCAATTTACCCCTCCTTATTTTTGGAGTACGCGACGAGCATACTGGAGCCGACCGCATCCGACGACGGCGGAGGTGGACGGGGCGTGTCAGTTGACGAGGGTTGGAGCCGTTTCGCCTTTATTACGGCCCTCTCCCTTATCCTGGCAGGGATAAACTGCACCGGCCTGCAGATCGTCGGTACGGGCAGCGTCGTCGTCTGTGTCGTCTCGATGAGCCCGTTCGTTGTCATGTGCCTTTTTGGCATCCCCCAGCTACACCCGTCGCAATGGTTCCAGACCCCCGACAGAGATCGGACTACTGCGGACCTACTGTTCGATGGCGGCATGACCGAAGCCGAGCTCCTTCCCGGGCCCGTCCCCTTGGTGGGCCCCGGCGGAGTAGTCTGGAGGGTGCTCCTCAACAACCTGTTCTGGAACTTGAACTCGTTCGACAGTGCCGCATCCTTCGCGGGCGAGGTACGGGGATCTGAGCTTGCCACAACGTGGCCCCATGGGATGCTTCTCGGCCTCGGCATGGTGTATATTGGCTACCTCCTTCCCCTCCTTGTCGCCACAGGGGCGACCGCGTCGACGGACTGGGCGGACGGCCACCTTGCCACCGTCGCCGCCGAGATCGCCGGTCCCTGGCTCGGACACTGGGTTGTCTTCGCCGCCGGGGTGTCCAACCTCGCCCTGTTCGAGGCCGAGATGTCTTCCGATGCCTACCTGCTCATGGGCATGGCTGAGCGGGGCGCCCTCCCCCAACGCCTCGCCGGCCGGGGCAGCCACTCGGGCGCCCCCCTCTATGGAATCGCCATCGGAACGGCCATGGTGGTCGCAATGGGAGCGCTCGACCTTTCCCGGCTCATTGAGAGCCTCAACGTCGTCTACGGCCTCTCACTCATCATGGAGTACGCTGCATTCGTGAAGCTGCGCTGGCGGGGGGACTTCTCAGGACAGTCACTGACGTTTCGCATGCCAGGGCGGCGGTGGGCGGCGGCCCTCCTAGTACTCCCGCCCTGCGCCCTAACCTTGGCCCTGTTCTGTTTTGCGAGCTGGGCCACGTATGCGTGGACCGCGACCGTATTGACCCTAGGTGCCGTGATCCATGGCGCGCTGGTGATTGCTCGGCGTCGGCAGTGGTGCGATTTCGCCCCCCCCCCCCCGGTGCGGCGGTCCCAGGGGGGGGTAGGCGCAGGGGCTGCTGCTGCGGCGGAGGCGGAGATCGAGATGCTCTGGCCCGCTTCCACTGCACCCTGAGAGGACTGTGACGGTTGGACGGTAAATAAGATTTGTTTTGCGAGGGAATCGGGCGTCATGGTTGAGAAAGCTCTCCGCTTGACCATCTTAATGAGAAGAGGTTACTTTGCGCAGATAGGTTTCATATTATGTACACTTAGTCGCCATTGTCTCTACCTGCTGTGCCTTTCTGGAGCGCTTCGTCTTCTGCTACGGTCTTATTGATGTATTCTTCCCACTCATTGTGTTTATCTTGTTTGTAGGGTATGAACTTATACTGCAATGGGAGCTGGCTATTCACAGCTCGACTATTTGCGTTGGTCTCTTCCCCACATGGAACATTTCTACTCCCAACCTCTTTCCTCTCGTCAAAGCAACCAGGCTCGGAAAGTAGATGCGCATGCTCTGGACGTGACGCTACGGCTGGGTTGATAAACACCATCATGGACGTTGTGATGTGAGCGCCATTGTAAACCTTAGTTGAAGAAGCAGTTTCTGGTACAGGGAATGGAACCTGCTCTTTGAGCTCATCTCGAGCTTTCTGTCGAACTCTGTGTGTAAGCTGCTCAGAATAGACGAACCCGTACATTTCAAATTTGCTTTTCCACCATACCTCATCGTGTACTTCGGTATGGTGCCAACCTCCCCACTTTGAATGAGTAGCAAATATAAGAGCTGCTTTCTTGAATGCCGTGAGGTAATTTCGTGCGAAATTTCGTCCCACATGTTCCAACAATTCTACGCACCAGACAGCATCAACAGTCTCCTCTGGCCACCACGGACCAAGCGAAAAATCATGTTCTATAATCATGGGGTCATTTTCCTTGGAAGTACTGTTCCCAACATTGTCTCCGTCACCTTCTGAAAGGGCAGGTAAGACGCTTCGCTCAATAGCATCATGACTCCCCTCCACACATTGTACTTTTACGCCTTGCATGTAAAACCACGAAGTGCTTAATCCTCTTCCACAGCCCACATCGAGCAGTGTATGCACTCCAAAGTACTCCATCATATCAGTCCATACACTAGGCGATATTCCCTGTGGATCGATTGTGGTAAATCCACCGAGGTGAGGTTTATCGCCACCTCCGCCATATCCATGTTTGGAACGGATATGACCAACTCTTTTCGTTTCCTCTTCTGTTGCTCTCTCAGCTTGCAAATTCGGAGGCGATCCTCGTGGGGGCACATTCGAAAGGTCCATGGTACTGACATAGGCTGTGATGGGATCCAATTCGGCAGAACCTTCATTAGTGATGTATTCGAAGATTGATTGCTTGTACCCCGGATTGAATCCGAATCTTTTTACAGTAGATGACTGCATATAAAACGAGGCACCGAAAGAGATGATTACTACGACAAAGAAAAAGCTATGCTTTGCAGAGAGGGAAGCCCCATGTTGGGATGACTTCATCGTGCCGATCGATCGATGAATTTTGAAGCCATGCAATGCACTACAGCTTTATCACCCTCATCCAGGAAGGTAATAGTGTTGGCCAAGTATTGCCGCCGCGTTCCACGTTATTTATTTATTATTATTTGGTCTCGATATTTTTTGGGTTTTGGATCAGACGGAATTCGGACTCCTAAAGGATTTCGCCACAGAAGGAACCCGGACATTGAGATTTGCGCATGTGTCATGGCGTCATTGCAGATCGGCCACCTGCCTACTGTCCAGCCTTCATTAAAAGAATTAAAAAGAGCTCCGAAGAAAGCAACCATGATGCGCCTCTCTCTGACCGTCTTCGCCACGCTTAGCATCGCCGCCAGCGCCACCGAGATTCTCACTTTCATCGGCGAGGGTGCTGTGACCGCCTCAGATGGCAAGGCTTCGCACTACGGCAACCCCACCGCGGGATGCCGCGAGGATGAGCGTGGATTCCAGATCCAGGGAGTCCCGGGCGAGATTTGCGCGCCCAAGTGCACGGCATTCCGTCCCTGCCCTTCGGACGTGCCCGAGGGTGCCACGGCGAAGCCCGCCTGCGCTCTGAAAGCATCGGATGGAAACACCTATTGCGCCCTCCTTTGCGATCCCAGCGAGGAGGTCGGGACTTCCATGCTCCGTCCTCCGGGTGGCATGAGGGCTAGAGGAGACATGTGTGGCGAGGCGACGTGCCAATCCATTGGGGGGGCCGGAATTTGTACCTGGTCAGACTAAAAAAGATAGCTTCCACCGAGCTCTCCCAATTAGCACATCCATAAAGCTTGACCATTCTTAATTTTTAACAGCTTCCGATTCGTCACAGTCTTTAGGTCCGAGATCGAGGAAGGCGTTCGTTGCCGCGGCGACGGTGATGAGTCCAGCGCCGGCTATCCCATAGCCGTTGAGCTCCTCCCCAAGCAGCAAATTTGCAAAGACTGCCCCGTAGACCGGATCCATAGCGTATATAATACTGGCCCGCTCAGCTGATATGCTCTTCTGAGCCTTCGTCTGGATGTAGTTGGCCAGGGCGGTAGTTACACCGCCCAAATAAATCAATTCCAAAGGGTGGGCCTGGACGGTGTAGGCAACGCTGCCGAAGGCTGAACTAATCGCCTCAACAATATCGACTGTAGATTGTGCATAGCAACCCGCTCCAACGGTCCAGACCAGAGAAGCTGCCGTCACAACGCACAGGCAAGCGGCGTTCAAGGCCGAACTGTCCTCGACTGCGCTGGATGCTGCCTCTAGCCGGAGGATAAACATCGCCGAAGCGGCGGCTGCGGCGACGCTCCATAGATCACCAACGTTGATAACGGTTGAGGCTCCGTCATACGAAAGCATAGCGGTACCAACAAATGCAGACAGCGCGGATGCCCATGTCGAGAGGCTGATTTCGCGCCCAAAGAGAAACCGAGCAAAGAAAGGAACAAACTTCACATTGAGGTAGAGGAGAAAGCCGCTACGCAGCGCAGTGGTGTATGCCAGCCCGACGGATTGAAACGCATAACCAAGGAACATCCATAAACCCATTTCCAGACCCCACCTCCATTCCACAATGGTGGAGCCCGCATTGTCGGAGAGACCGCCTTCGACATCGCCCCTCATCCTCCCAAGCACAGGCCCCAGGGAGGGAATGTAGGGACTGGCAATGAGCGCCGCTAGACCAAAGCGGGCGAAGGAAAAGGCCGAAGCATCGCAATCATCTACCACCATCTTGATGACTGCGTGCTGAGTGCCCCATATGACAGCAACCACGTTCAGGAGTGCGACTGCTTCGATCGGCATGGCCGCGAAGGGACTATCAGACATGGCTTCATCTATCGTTTCGTTGAAAACGATGGCGCCGGGAGGATTGGCATCGGGAAGATTGGCGTCGGGAGTAACGGCATCAGCTTCATCTGTATCTCTGGCCGTGGAACGCAGCCGTCTTCGCGAAAAATGGCAGTTCCTGGACCTAACGCCGGGATTGTACCTTCTCTTCGCGTCGTCTAACCTTGAACGCGTCGGATTCGCGGAATGCAAGGCACCAAGGCCCGTAAATGCAGTCGCGGGACAGGCCAACGACGCAGCAGCGACAGTTATGGTGGCCAGAGCAAAGCGGTGAGACACATTTGGCGTCCTCGTGCGCCGAGTTCGGATTGGCACCATTCTTTGCGCGTCTACCGCCAACGGACCGATCGACGGACCATATTTATTTTTGTAGCCAACGAGCGGACCAGCCCGGTTCTCGAAATACTGCGACGTGTTGCTGGTGTTGCTGGTTTCCACGCGCCACGCACGTACTACGAGCTCGTAGTTCTATGCATAGTATGCATGATCCTTTTCCACTAAATTATAAACCGGGTGGTTTCAGACACACAAGCCTAACCTAGCTCGTAATCTACTACAGACGTACTGCACATTTATCTACTTTGATAGCAAGTATGCATAGTACGAGCTCTTTGATATAAAGAACGAATTCGCACAATAGCGAAAGTGCACCTCGTCGCCAGACAGAACACTATGCCACGAAATCCTTAATCGATGCATATCTCTTTATGTTACATAGCAGGGATACCAAGGGCTTGGAGTTGCTGCTGCTGCTTCATTTGAAGCATTGCAAGCGTCCTTCCAACGTCGGGACTCTGAGAATACTTCTCAATGGCAGCACGGAAACCATCACTCGTCAATCCCTTCTCCTTCAGCGCGTCGTCACCGGCATCATTGGCAGCGCTTGCAAACTCCATATTTAGCGCCTGCGCTACCTTGGGGTCTTGCAGATTCTTACCCTCATCCTTGAACTGCATCACTATGTTAGTCATGGCCTTGGTTAGCGCATCAAAATAAGCCTCGGCAGCTTCGAGAAGCTGATCCTTTGTTATATCGGCCGCAGCATCTACACCACTGGTAATGGCATTGGCGGTTCCTCCGCCACCCGGTTTACGCCCGACCACCTTCTCCCCCGTCACATTTTCGTAAAGCTTCTGGAACCGTTCCACAGCCTTCTTCGCCTTCGGGTACTTTTCTGGATCCTCGAGGAACTCCCACGTCGCCTCCTGCAGGCAGTCTTCATCAATATCATTGTCCTCAAACACTTTGCCCTGCATTGACTTCAGCGCGCGCTCAAACTCCTGCTGAAGCAGCTGCCGGAGCTGTGCCTCGGGGATTTGCTGACCCGACATTTGGATCTGTTGGATCTGCTGCGACAGCTGAGCCAGGACGCTTTGCATCTGCAGAAAGAGTTGATCGAAGATGTCAACGACATCGCCCTCGGTTATGCAGTCTTCTTCGGCATCAATATCCTCGATATCCTCCATGCTGCGGGGAGGGGATTGACTGGATTTTGTGAAGTAGGCGGCGGCGACGAGAAGGGCGGATGCGCCAGCCGCGAGCGCGACTGAAGTGGACGATGGCATGGCGGCTGTAATATAGAGCTCTCTTAATATTCGACTCAAACTGATATGAGGCGATCGATTTGATGGGGTGACCTCGGATGGCAAGGCAATTTTGGGAGACCAGCTCTTCGCTACTAATAAGTGAATCTGAGAGTGAGGAGAGAGTCGAGGAGGAGGGAAGAAATGAGGGTGGCTAACGGGCTCGGTATGTACTGTAAAAATTCATACCGTACGACCTCGTAGGCTAGCGTCCGTCAGTCGTCAGTTCCCCGCGCGCCAGCGCAGCCAGGCAAGCCACATTGGACTACTTCTCTACTCTAGAGTACTCTAGTAGTAGGAGTAAAACTGCTACGAGAGTAGGACGACTACTTACTATCTACTGTCTTTTTTAGTGGTTAGAATCATAAACTCTATCTTTTCTCTCTTTTCTTCGAGAGTATCATAATAATAGCTATTACTCTAGTAGAGTAGTATATTATATATATATATATCTACCAGTCGTATGCATACTCTACTCTAGTAATATTATTATGCATAGTACATAAAATAATATTATGTACGAGCTCGTGTGTTGTAAATTACGAGCTCGTACTTTATAATCGATCTAGTTACTATGTACCCAGTTATTCATTTACAGAATGGTGCAGCAACTGGAGGCAGCCTGAATAAGGGCTTCAGGATCCTGGCTCATGACCGCCTGCATGACTCCCTCACCGGATAGGATGGCCTGCGCGAGGGAGATTAGAGGGCCGAACTCAAAGCCCTCGACGGGCTCCATCTGGGTCTGCTCTCCGTCCGCCTGGAAGCGGTAGGGAAGATCAAGGACAGTGCCAGAATGACAGCAATCCATAACGCTGTTTGAGTGTATGTTAGCAAGAGATAGAGATAGAAAGGTGCGAGAGCGGGTCAGACACGAGGGTAGGGGGCGTCAATTCTTCTACGGAACTGGAACTATTCGCGTCAACTCACCAGGTCAGAGTGACTCCCTTCTTCATGGCACCGACGAGGATTGTGAAGAGATCGTCATCTCGGATCTGTCCATTGGTCTGGTAGTCGAGGGGGACCAGGGTCTCATCATATCCATCCTCTACGGAGGAAGGGGTGGGTCGAAAGGAGCGCAATACAAGTTAGGGGATTGGTTAGAACAAAAAGGCAGGACGTGGAGCGCGCCAGCAGTTCGAAAATGAGCAAAACAACACTGACAGGGCAACCTAACGGACGGCATACACCCAAAAATCTGCTCACTCTCGTCGCCATCGTCGTCGCGGAGCTTTCCGCCGTGGCCAGAGTAGTGGCAGTAGACAACATCTCCGGGCTGGGACTCCGCAACGAGATTTCTGTAGGCCTGAAGGATGTTGTCCTTGTTGGGTACGGTACGGTTGCCATCGTCCATGAGGAGGGTAATGTTCTCATCGGCAAAGCCATGGACATCCTGCAGGTACTGGACCATGTTGAGGACATCGTTGTGGCATCCCGAGAGCTCTCCCGAGGAGTGGCCGACGTAGTTGATGCCGATGAGGAGGGCGCGCCTCGTGCCAGTTGTCCCGGGGGGAACGATCTCGAAGGGGGACTCAACGTCGAGGGGGCGGGAGGAGGAGAGCTGGGGGATCTGGGTGTATTCCCCGGCGAGGTTGGAGCGGACGGCCATGAGAACCTCCTGGAAGCTCAGGTCCCTGTCCGGCTTGACCTGGTCGGCGTATAGGACCTTAAGCAAGGCAGAGGTGAGGGCCCCGCCAGCCCTGCCCGCGGGATCGGGGAGCGAGAAGCTGTCGACGTTCGAGACATCGGCGGAAGTCTGGGAGTCCATGCAGCCCGAGATCATGTGGACCTCGGCGGGGATCGCCTGCTCGGCGCTGGAAAGGAAGCTCATGGGGCCAATCGGGTTGAAAAGGTGGACTGGCGCCGGTGCAAGTAATGTATCTCAATCTTTGGTCGTTTCTCTGAGGCACCATGGATTGGCCTAAAATACTCGCGCGATACTTGAGATAAGTTGTGTCGTATCTACGACAATGACGACAGACACGACTGGCCCGATCCTAGTGGAGAGCTACATAATAGCTACGAGTAGTAAATGTATGTATTTATGTAGTCGTGTGCTACTTTTAGAGTAGATCTGCCACCGTCTACATCTACTGTACGAGCTCGAATTTCATATCTCGTTTCATCTCGCGC
>Ga0315315_10004013_pt1 | contig 13587 bp, 9 predicted proteins | sample M140m3416metaG_FD_203699 | JGI IMG/M metagenome (GOLD analysis project Ga0315315, IMG submission 203699) | Ammonia-oxidizing marine archaeal communities from Monterey Bay, California, United States - M1 40m 3416 | ecosystem: Environmental > Aquatic > Marine > Intertidal zone | place: USA...
GAGTACGAGACTGAGCCTGCTGCTCAGACCTTTGATGGCTCGACCCTCACGGTGACCGGGCCTGAGGAGTGGACGATGGTGCCCTACCATCCGGAGATGCTCGCGGAGTGGGGCTACGAGAGTGAGCTGTACATGTACACAGCCCCAGGAGCGATTCCGCGGGTGTACTGGGCGGGCAGCTACGACAATCAGGACATGTACTTTGGGGTGCAGCTGCACCTCGATGAGGCGCCTGTGAGCATCGAGGAGCTGAGTGAAGCGCCGAGCCCGCTGGGGCTGGGTGGCGGTCTGCACATCGACGAGCACGCCGACGGCAGCGCCTCGGCGATGTGGCGAGTGCGTCTGTTGGATTTCGATGAGCACACCGGTGAGATCCGGGCTGAGCGGAGTGAGTTTGTGTACGCGGTGGACTGAGTCATCCATGCAGAAGAGTGCACCGTGCAACAAATCCGAGTACTGACGTGTCTCATAGCGGGAGCACACCATGCAGCGATTTTCTACCTTCGAGATCACAGAGCTCAAGCTCGTCTACCGCATTCTCCATCAGAACTTGATGAGTCACATGGAGCTGATGGACGGTGAGTTTCTGGAGGTGCTCCAGCGGTGGCTGCAGTATCGGGCGGTCGAGGACGGGGTTGACCTGACTGATCACGCTCAGTGGGATGGCTGGCTCAAGGGCGCTGTTGTCCCGGCAGTCGATGCATCCGCTGGGCCGACGGTGATTCCGCTCTCGATGAGTCTCGACAACGACTAGTTGAGTTCCCATGAGCACACCTGAAGTCCCCGTCACCCCAGCACTCGCGCTCACCTTCAGCTGTGGTGCGAGAATGAAGAACCGCTTCATGCTGGCGCCGCTCACCAATTGTCAGAGTCACGATGACGGGACCTTGAGTGCCGATGAGTTTCACTGGCTGGCGATGCGAGCCCGGGGAAACTTTGGTCTCACCATGACCTGTGCGGCCTTTGTTCAGCCGGTTGGAAAGGGGTTCCCAGGACAGCTGGGCATTCACGCTGATGTGACCATTGACGGTCACGCACGGCTGACTCGCGTCATTCGGAGTCACGGCAGTTTGGCGGTGATTCAATTGCACCATGCTGGAATGCGGTCTCCAGAGGACCTCACCGGTGAGCCTCCTGTGTGTCCCTCAGCGGATGAAGAGTCCGGAGCGCGTGAGCTGACCCTCGCTGAAGTGCACGGGCTGCGTGATGACTTCATCGCTGCCGCCGAGCGTGCCCAGCGAGCAGGCTACGACGGCGTCGAGATCCACGGTGCTCATGGCTACATCTTGTGCCAGTTCTTGAGCGCCAGCATCAACCGCCGGACGGATGAGTACGGTGGTCCGCTGTACAACCGCATGCGAATCTTTCATGAGATTCTGGCTGGAGTCCGTGAGGTCTGTGGCTCGGAATTCTTGGTGGGTGTTCGCTTATCGCCGGAGCGCTTCGGCATGGATGTGGCGGAGTGCATGGCGGTGAGCCAGTCGCTCATCGACTCGGGACGCATTGACTTCTTGGATGTGTCGCTGTGGGACTGCTTCAAGGGCCCAGAGGATGTGCAACACCAGGACAAGACACTGCTTCAGCACGTGACTGGGCTTGATCAGAAGGGTGTGCGGCTGACCGTTGCTGGAAAGATAGCGACCGGAGCTGACACCCAAGCCATCTTGGATGTCGGCATCGACTTCGTCACGATTGGTCGGGCGGCAATTCTTCATCACGACTTTCCTGATCGTGTGATTGCAGACCCGACCTTTGAGCCCGTGTCCCTGCCGGTCACCCGAGCGTACTTGGCCAATGAGGGCCTCGGTGAGGCCTTCATTCGGTACATGAGCCGCTGGAAGGGCTTTGTCTCTGAGGGCTGACTCTACGCCTTGATGGCGCTCACCCGGCCTGTTCAGTCTCGCTGCGAGCCAGTGAGCCCATGGGATCCCACGCTGGCAGGACCACAGGCTCGGTCTCCAGCGCCTCTCGCATGGCGTCGCTGAGGTGGCTGCTGGGTGCGGCAATCTCGAACATATACTCATCAAACCAGCTGTCGTTCATGGTGTAGAAGCCCTTGACCCCGTTGTCGGCACCCCATGAGTTCTCCACGCGCCAGCGGCGGGGCTCCCCGTCGACCACATCGACGCCGGTAAAGAGCATGGCGTGGGTCATCATGGTCTGGCCAAAGCGCAGTCTTGTGGCCTTGTCCATGCCGTAGCTGACACCGTACAGGGCCTGAGACTCAAAGAGGGACGCATCCCACAGTCCGCGCTTGCGGTCCATCTGCTGGCCGACATCGCAGCCCATCCAGACGGGTGTACCTTCCTCGAGCAGACGCTGCGCGATGGCCTTCATCTCACCGACGGGGATGTTGAGGTAGACCACGGGTGGTCCGCCGGCGACGTTCTGAAGGCAGTCGACAGTGTAGGTCTGGTAGAAGGCGTTGCGCGGGTCGTTGACCAGGCACACATAGTTCTCCCAGTCGACCGACACGTAGTCCGCGACAAACTCCTGCGGGGTCATCGACCCTGCACGATGGAAGGCCTTGTCCTTGTCTCTCCACTGCAGATCGAAGCGCTCGGGAGGTGTGCCCAGGTGGATACAGAGCACCCGCCAGATGTCGGCCATTCGGCTCTCTTTGTGGGCGCGGATAGCGCCGTCGGTGGCTCCTGCTGCAGTCTGGGCCCTCAGCTCACTCGCGGAGGTCCGGAGGAGCTCCTTGAGGGTGGCGTTCATGAACCGGGTCTCGCTGCTGCTGTGGGACTCGGGGTAGGCAGACTTGGGTACGAGACCGTGCTTCCGGATCAAGTTGGTGGCCATGTTCCACTGGCCGCCGTCGCCGATTGGATCACCCAGCAAAAAGTGAATGGTCCGGTCATCGATTGGCTGGTCTGCCCGGTCGATCATGGTCTCCAAGAAGTGGTTGGCGCGCTCGAGCTTGTCCCAGAAGTGGATGTGGGCCTGGCTGAACTCGAACTCCTTGACGTTCATCTTCTTCATGGCACCCACCCGAAACAGGTTGAGTGCTGCAAAGAGCCAGCATCTGCCGCTTCGGTGCTGATGGGTCACAGACCACGCGTCCAGCTTGGTGCTGAAGGTGTCGTCCATCTCTTGGACATGAGCACGGCTCAGGCTCAGGCTCTGGATGTCCTGTCCGCACACTGCATTCTGGGCCACGCGGGCGGTGGGGTCGGCACTGAATGCAGCACGATAGGCGCTGATCTGCTGGGTTGTGACATCGTGGGACATAGATGTTTCTCCTTGGCTGGCCATCTTTTTGGTGATGTTGCTCAGGTCAGCGGCGGTCACATTATGCGACAAGTTCAACCCACAGGCCTGAAGTTAGTTCAGCATTGAGTGGCATTCCTGATGTCGGTTTGCGTCGACGGAAGACGTTAGCCTTGAGCTAAGCACCGGCTGATAGCCTCCATGGCCCACAAAGAGAGAACCTCATGACACATCCAAACCGCTCGGCAGGCACTAATTTTGCTGGCCTGATGGTCGTCGCTTCCGCCGTGCTCGCTTCGCGCGCCCACGCCCACGGGATCTCGGAGCACTCCCGCGAGACGATGACGGAGGGCGGCATTGTCGACTACATCTGGCTCGGCGCTGAGCACATGGTGACCGGCTACGATCACCTGCTGTTCTTGTTTGGTGTCATCTTCTTCCTGACAGGCTTTCGTGATGTGGTGCGCTTCATCACGGCGTTCACGCTCGGCCACTGCATCACCCTGCTGGGTGCCACGCTCGCTGGAGTGTCTGCGAATGCCTACTTGATTGATGCGGTGATTGCGCTGAGCGTCATCTACAAGGGCTTTGAGAACCTGGATGGCTTCAAGAAGACCCTCGGCGTGAAGGCGCCTAATCTCTTGGTGATGGTCTTCATCTTTGGACTCATTCATGGCTTTGGTCTCTCCACTCGCCTTCAGGAATTGTCTTTAGGTACTGAGGGAATGGTGCCGCGGATCCTGGCCTTCAATGTCGGCGTGGAGCTCGGGCAGGTCGCAGCGCTCACAGTGATGCTCGGCATCTTTGCTGCATGGCGGTCTACCGAGACCTTCGCGCGCTTTGGTACGGTTGCCAATGGTGGGCTGGTACTCGCGGGAGCGGGACTCTTTGTGATGCAGGTTGATGGATATCTGCACGCTGGAGATCACCACGATCACGAGGAAGAGCCGGCGGCACACCACGACGCCCATGAGCAGCAGGTAGTCCAGCCTGCTCCAGCCGAGCCTGACCAAGCCCTCGAGTCCGATGAGCCTGATGAGGCCGCCGCGCCACCAGCGCCCGACGAGGAGAAGGTAGACTCAGAGTCCGGACATGGGCATGGACATGGGCATGGCCACACCCATGGTCACGACGCACCCAAGAAAGAGAAGCCGGTGGCACCCAAGAAGTCCGGGCACAGCCACAGTCATGGCTCGGGTAAAGCACACACTCACTGAGCAGTCCAGGTGGGTGTCTTCAGGCGATACCGTAGGCGTTCAGGTGAGGCTCCCGCTGCTGATTGGGATCATTTGATGCATTTTTTTACTGCATCTTGCTTGCCAGTCATAGTCCTGGTCTATTATATAACGATCGTTATAAAAAGGACATAATGATGAAAATCTTATTTCAGGGCTTGGTATTTGGTCTGGCTGCGCTGTGTGTTGGCTGCGGGAGCGACGACAGTTCTCAGTTGAGTATGGCTGCTCCGTTCTCCACAGAGCAGGGGTCTGGTCAAGACGACACTGACAATCGCTGGGAAGACTCCGATGTAGCAGTCGGTGACACCGAGGAGTTGAGCTCGAGCGCTCATCACGAGGACCTGTGTGATGGTGAGTTCATATCTTCAGAAGCTGTCGATAAGATGGTCTCCCTCACTGAGGTGACCGACCACGAGACGATCTACAGCACCTTCAATCGCATTGATCGTATCGCTGCGCTCTTTGAGGCCTGCGGTGACCCATGGGGCATGTTCCCCACTACTTATCGGCGCATCACACGCCGGATCATCCAGGCGATTGACACCGGAGAGATAGAAGACGGCGAATGGGGCCGTCGGATCGTGCTCGATTTTGCTGGACGCTATTTCGCCAACCTTCAGGCCGTGCTTACGGGTGGGAACCCATCCTATGGCTGGGAGCACTACTACTACCTGGCCGATCGTGATGATGTCTCACGTACGCGAGCAGTGGTGGTGGCCATGGTTGTCCACCTCACACTCGATCTGCCCTACTCACTGGTCGCGGTAGAGACGACCGAAGATCATGCCGACGATTACTTTGTCCTCGGCGAGCTGATGATTGAGATCACACCAGACTTCATCGCGGATCTGATCGACTACTACGACACAGATGCAGAAGACATCCTCAACGGATTCTTTATGGGAGACTGGGTTGATGGTGTGTTCGGTCAAGACACGACAATTACGCTGTCGTACCAGACCATTCGAACAAAGTCTTGGAACAACCGCTGGCTTCTCGAGCAGTCATGGGGCTCAGTAGTCGCCGCCGGAGAAATATATACGGCCTTCTGGGCTATGGATGGAGTCCTGGCGACCCTGGATGCGACCAACAAGATCTGAGTGGCTGGAGCCATTGACCGCGATCCACAGCGTTCTACGATGCCCATGGCTCGCACAGAGGCTCATGGCTCAGCTGTGCTGCTGGGAGAGACTGTATCTTGGGGTGGTTCTGGGTCGCAGTACCAGAGCTGAACCTCAGCGTCGCCAGAGACCTGCTCACAGCGCTGAGCGATGGCGCCGTACAGAGGAGCATTTGGGTAGCGCTTTTTGGCGAGGAAGTGATGTGGGCTCGAGATGGCCCTCCACTTCTCGAGGGCGCGCAGCTCCCAGCCAGTCGCCATGGTTGTCTGCTCGCTCAGCCCCTCCACGATGAAGCCATTGTTCTCGCAGTAGATGGTGCGATCTGGCTCCATGAATCTGCAGGCCCTGTACATGGCCACGGGATCGGGAAGACCGTAGTAGATGGCTTGGGTGTAGATGTTGCTGATATCAAACACCAAGTGATGACCGTCTGCCGCCTTGAACGCCTGTATGGTCCGCGCAACACTGGTGTCGTAGGTGATGTGCTCACGACTCTTGAGGGCATTGCCTGCCTGAACAAGCGTCATTCCGACCAGTGCGCCTCCAATGCTCCTGTTGAGCCAGTGTCTCCCGGCCATTGTCGTCACGGCAGCGCCGCACCACAGTGCGTGCAATGGCACAATGTGCATCAAGTAGTAAGGCTTCATGCGCACTGTAGATGGGCTCGCGAGCACAACGCCTATGGACGCCGTCACCCAGACGACTGTGAGCGTGTGTAGTGGCGTCCACCGCCGTCTTGCTGTCTGAGTAAATCCAAAAATCGCTGGCAATACCGCAAGCCAGGGTGTGGGGCCGATGAGCTCAAATACGGCCGTGATGTACTCAGGTACGCTCCACTGACCCCAGTGATGCAGGGGAAACTGCTCTGCGAGTGTTCGGGTGTGCGTGTCTTGCTGAATGGTCCGGAGTACATGCTTTACCGGTTCGTAGCAGAGTATCGCGGTCAAGATGGCTGGGGTGATCCATCGTCTCTTGCGGCCATGGATGGCCACTGTGATGACGACGGAGGCGATCAGCAATACGCCGGTGTAGTAGGTCCACAGTGTGGCTGCACAGCCGATGGCGACCAGCCAGGCAGGGCTTCTGTACCAGCGTCGGGTCGAGCCCACTGGATTGCTGAGTACTGTACTTGTGATGGCGACTGTGAGTAGAGCGAATGCAAGATACTGCGGCACATCAGACACGTCATTGGTCAGCGGCCACAGCGGTGCGGAGATGACCACCAAGAGAACAGCCACAAAGGCAGAGAGGCCTCCCCACAGGCGGCTCACGGAGACACCGAGGACGACAAACAGTGCGCCAGTTGAGATGACGGCTGGGAGTCGCATCCACTCGGGGTCTAGCCGATGCAGTGAGAAAAAGTGCAGTACGACGTAGTAGAGGGGAGGGTGTCGCGAGTCGTTGTATCGAAACGCAAAGATGTCGTTCAGCGAGTATGTCGCATTGAATATTCGCTGGGTGGGTTGGTCGGAATCAAAGGGCTGGTCAAGCTGGTGGTAGCGAAGCAGTACCCCCCAGACAATGAGTAGGGCTATCGCCAGCGCTGGCAGCCAGCGCTGGAGCCAGTTTCTGAGCTGGATACTGTTCGTCTTCAGCGCTGATGGTCGGAGCCATGCAAGCAGCACACCGAGGAGTGCAGCGGCTGGCATCGACAGACTGGTGAGCTGCTCGAGCCAGACTGAGGAGCCACTCATTGGTCTTTGACTCGCGAGATGGGCTTAGACGTCATCTCATCTCGCATCTTGAGTGGGTGGGCCGTGCATGTGCCTACTCTACAATTAGCGGAACCAATAGTCTGAGGATGTCGCGCTCATCGGGTCGTCCTGCTCACTCGGCTGGAGCTCCACGACGCTTGCACTCGCGGAGATGCCACAGGTACAGCCCCTCGACCTTCTCTCTCGCCCAGGGTGTCTTCCGCAAGAACTTCAGGCTCGAGCGAACACTCGGATCGTGAGTGAAGCAGCGAATGGTCACCCGTCGCGAGAGCTCTTCAAAGCCATAAGCCTCAACGAGCGCCTCCACGATGGTGCTCAGTGTCACACCATGTAGAGGATTGTTTGGCTGTTCTTGAGACATGAAAGTCTTGTATCGTGTCGGACGAGAGGACGTAGCGACTGTCGGCTACGGCCCTCCTGTGCGCGAGGCTCAGTACCCGCCGATACCCATGGCTTGAATGTTATCCCTGATGGTGCCGACTTCTTCTACGGAGCCGTCGTCCATCTGGAAGCGGTACAGTGTGTTCGCGTCAGAGATTGCGTAGAAGACACCAGCATCTCTGTCGGTCACGATGTAGCCATGCCAGCCGTTGGTATTGAATTGGAAGCTGCTGAGGACGGCCGTATCACCGGTTGATGGATCCAAGGTGACCACATCATACATGTCCGATCCCTCGGTCTCACTGATTCCGATGAGGCCATCGATGCCGAGCTCGCCCACGACGTATGGCTCATACTGTCCAAGCATGTCGACAGCGCTGCCGTCGATCTGGATGCGATGGATGGTGTTGTCGGCTGAGGCTGCGTAGATCACTTCAGCATCATTGTCGATGATGACCTTAGGCTGCCAGTTGCCGGTGTTGAATGAGAAGCTCATCACGTCGGTGACCTCGGCAGTCTCAGAGTCAACAGTCCGGAGCACGTTCTTGCCAGACAGGTTGCTGTAGCCGATTCCAATAATTCCATCGGGGCCGATTCCAGCAGCCTGCATGTTCTTAGTGAGCGCACCCACTGCATTGACACTGCTGCCGTCCATTGCCAGGCTGTAGAGCGTATCTGAGCCAGAGACACAGTAGATTGTCTCGTTGTCTGGGTCCGAGATGATGCCTGGGTACCACCAGCCCGCATCGAAAGAGAAGCTCTTGAGCAGTGTGGTCTCAGCAGTCTCGACATCAATGAGCTGAAGCTCATTCTCACCGGTCGCGTCGTTGTAGCCAATCGCAATCAGGTTGCGCAGCTCGGCCGCATCAGCGTCAGCGTCAGCGTCAGCGTCAGCATCAGCGTCGGCGTCAGCGTCTGCATCGACGTCATCAGTCGCAGCGTCATCAGTCGCAGCGTCATCAGTGCCGCATGCTGAGAGCGTGAGAATACTCAGTGAGAGAAGGGCGGTGAGGAGTCGAAATGGCGTGGTCATAGGTGCTCCGAGGCAGTGGGTTGTATCTCTACAGCCTTGTGAATGGCTGGGCAGGTAACGGATTGCGGGTTCAGTTACTCTTGATGAAAGATAAGAACAAGGATTTTGGAATCCGTTCGTGCTGTCCTCGGGCGCGATACAGGTGTGAATATGGCGCCAACTGATGCAAGAAATGTCAACTACGCACAGCAGTTGGGCGAGAAAGTGGTCCGACTAAGAGGGTTGCTCGCACCCTTCGGTCCACCGGAGGTTGAGGTGTTTGAGTCCCCTCCTGAGTACTACCGAATGCGGGCAGAATTCAGGGTCTGGCACGACGATGATGATCTGTACTACATCATGTTTGATCAGCAGACAAAGCAGCGGTATCGCGTTGATGGGTTTGTGACGGCAAGTCGCCTGATCAATCGGGTGATGCCTGTCTTGATCGACGCCATCAGGATCAATCCAGCACTGCGACAGAGGCTCTTTCAGGTCGACTTTTTGTCGACACTCAGCGATGAAATTGTGGTCTCTCTTCTGTACCACCGCAAGCTCGATGAGGCGTGGGTAGTGCAAGCCAAAGCACTGCGTCAGCAGCTGCGCGATGCGGGTTTTGCGCTCGATCTCATCGGTCGTGCTCGCAAGATGAAGATTGAGCTTGACCGTGACTATGTGGTTGAGCGGCTTGAGGCTGATGGGACTGTCTACATCCAGCAGCAGTTCGAGAACAGCTTCACGCAGCCCAATGCAGAGGTTGCGCAGTCCATGCTCGGTTGGGCAATCAACTGTACTCGCGGGAGCACCGGCGACCTGCTTGAGCTGTACTGCGGCAATGGTAATTTCTCGCTGGCTCTCGCTCAGAACTTCCGCCGTGTGCTGGCCACTGAGCTCGCAAAGTCATCGGTCAAGGCTGCTCAGTACAACATCGAAGCCAACGGCACAGACAATCTCAAGATCGTTAGATTGTCTGCCAAAGAGGTCGCTGAGGCGCTCGATCAGACGCGAGAGTTTCGACGGCTGAAGAATGCTGAAGTCGATCTGAAGACCTATAATTTCACGACGGTGTTTGTGGACCCACCTCGAGCAGGAATCGATGCCGAGAGCTGCGCCACCCTTCAGCGCTTCGATCGCATTCTGTACGTCTCGTGCAACCCAGAGACCCTCAGAGATAATCTCGAGATGCTCTGTGAGACGCACAGCGTGACCCGCCTGGCACTCTTTGATCAGTTTCCGTTTACCGCGCACATAGAGGCCGGTGTCTTGCTCGAGCGCCGCTGATGCGCAGGGCCTCAGTAGGCTAGTCAGAGCCCAGGTCTGTCGCTATCCGTGGGACGATCCGTCGACGATCCCAGCGGAACATCATCACACCAGTCACGGGCAGGCTGCCGATGGCAGCGGTCCAGTCAGCACACTCATAGGTTGAGTCATAGACGACGACACCTTCACTTCCGCCGAGCTCCCAGAGACCGGCATCCGCGCAGCTGCTTCCGTCGACACCGCAGTCGTAGTCACTGTCGGTGACCACACCATCAGTCACGGTCACCAAGACCCCCTCGAAGGCTTCACTGGCGGCCTCTTCGACAGTGACCTCGGTGGGTGTAATGGCGGGGTCGGTTGCCTCTTCGTCGCATGTGGCTGTGTCAGCAGCCATCGTTACGGTGACGGCACCATCTTGGAGCTGAGTCCAGTCATAGTACTCGCTCACCTGACCCTCTACAGTGACAACATCGCCACGGGTGACACCGGGGTCTGATGATGTGTAGATGTAGATGCCTGAGTACTCTGGTGAGTCGAGGACGGTTGGATCCTGGACATGGAAGCCGCTGCCAGCGATGGCGGTCACCACCACTCCAGAGAGGCGCACATAGCTTCCCTCTGAGACAGACCCAGACTGGACATCGTAGATGGTCGCGGCTGTGGCCTCGACGGTGCAGACACTGTCAGGGTTGGCCTGTGCCGGGCAAGGGTCGCACTCATCGCCCTTGTCGTCTGCATCACCATCAGTCTGGTCATCGTTCTCATCGAAGGGACAGTTGTCGTCTTCATTGGCGACGCCGTCGTCGTCGAGGTCATCGAGCAGTGGGTTCTCGTCGCACGCATCGCCAGCACCGTCGCCGTCAAGGTCGGGCTGCTCGCCATCATCGATTGGCCGGACAGGATTGAAGACAGTGGGGCAGTTGTCGTCTGCGTTGGCGATGCCGTCTCCGTCGGTGTCATCTGCCGTGCTGATGCCGTCGAATTCACCAGGGCGCGAGGGCACACAGGTGGGCTCGTCATCGGGGACATCGCCGCAGAAGAAGGCAGCATAGTCGCCGGCAGCTTCATCGATGATCTCATCGTAGGTCGCTCCGAACTCCTGGTCGGCACAGATGGCCATGGGGGCGCCGCAGACGTCAACGGATTCACAGTCTTGTCCGAGGTCCGCGAGGGTATCAGCCTCGCCGTACAGGGCCTCACCTGCACGCAGGACGAGCACAGCACCCTCAGCGGGTGCGTCAATGATGGCGCGGAAGGTGTCGTGATCGCGACCATCAAAGATGGCTATATCGGCCACCATGTCAGCTGCGATGGTCCCGATGAGGTGGTCAGCACCGGTAGAGATTGCGCCGTTTACGGTGGCCATCTCCCACAGGTCGCGGTCTGAGAAGGCGCCGTCATACTGGGCTTGATTCAGCTGGTCTGCACAGGCGAGCTCGCGCACCGAGTTGATGCTACCGCTGTAGGTCCAGTCGGTTCCCAGGGAGATGATTCCGCCCATACGGTCGAAGGTTGTGACCTGTGCTGTGTGACCGTACAGGCTGATGTTGGAGCGCGGTGACCAGACGATCTGGGTGCCGTTGATGGCCATACGGTAGTAGTCCTCGGTCGAGAGACCGATGCTGTGGACGTGTGCTGCGTTGGACTCAGTGTAGTCCTGAGCACCATCGAAGGAGGTGGAGCTACAGCGGAACTCCTCTGCTGCATAGTCGTCGATGCCCTCTGCAATGTGAGGGACGTACGCATCGTCTTCGGCCACCTCGAGCTCGGTGTCGCGGAAGTTCCAATTGCAGCTCGACTTGAATGACTCGTTGCTGTCGCCCAGGGGGAAGGTCTGGTTGTTGACCCTGTCGACATCCAGGCCCTCGGTCGCGGACTCATCGAGATTTCGGACGAGACCGTTGGCGTAGCCAGAGCCGACCATCGACGTCGTTCCACCCATGATCATCCGTACCTCACCGAGTTCCCGGCCTAGACCGCTGGCATTCTGGGGGGTAGAGAGACTGCCGCGCCAGTCGTGACGGTGGTCGTAGCGGGTGGCGCCGTGATCGATGGGTGCACCCTCTGTGTAGCCGATGTGGTCGTGAGGATTGATGAGGCCGGGAGAGACCACGCCGTCGGGGCATGTCACCGTCGTGGCTGAGGCGTAGCCATCCTCATCGGAGCAGTCGCAGTCTGCGCAGACGATCATGCCCTCTGCATCAATGAGTATTTCTCCAGTCCTGAGGACATTGGCTGCGGTGAGGATGTCCCCACGCAGCAGCAAGCTGCCGCCAGCACCTTCGGTGACGTCACAGACACCAGCGGTGGTTGTGCCAAGGTCGTTCCCACATTCGATGTCAGCATCAGCGTCAGCGTCAGCGTCAGCGTCAGCGTCAGCGTCGGCGTCGGCGTCGGCGTCGGCATCAGCATCAGCATCAGCATCAGCGTCAGCGTCGGCATCAGCGTCAGCATCAGCATCAGCGTCAGCGTCAGCGTCAGCGTCAGCGTCAGCGACGTTTGTCGAGTCAGAGTCTGACTTAGAGTTGCACGCCACCAGCGCCATCAGCACGAATAAAGCTCGGATACTCATTGAAACCCCTCAATTGAACATTGGGCCGGACAGTATCCCCATGCTCACCCTCGCGCAGGAGATGTGCAGTACTTCTGAGGGCTGACACGGGTTTAATTGCCTCCTTAATGTCCCGGAGACGCTGTTTTTTGACCCTGAATGTCGTTGAAATCATCTTTTAAGCATTACTTCGAAGCAGTAGAAAATAGATTTTTGGACTTCCATTCTTGCTCGGTTTGATCTTAAAGTGATCTGGCTCAAAGTTTTTTTGGAGGTCTCTGTGCGCGCGTCTATAATTTGGTTGTCTTTGGCGTTTGCCGCCCTTGGTTGCAGTACCCCCATAAAGGTTCCGGTCGATACGGGTACGTCCTCGACTGATGCAGACGCAGACGCAGACGCAGACGCAGACGCAGACGCAGACGATACTGGTGATGCGGACGCCGATGCTGATGCGGACGCAGACGCAGACGCAGATGCAGATGCAGACGCAGACGCAGACGCAGACGCAGACGCAGACGCAGACGATACAGGTGATGCAGACGCCGATGCTGATGCAGACGCTGACTCAGATGCAGACGCCGATGCCGATGCCGATGCCGATGCCGATGCCGATGCCGATGCCGATGCTGATGCTGATGCCGATGCTGATGCCGATGCCGATGCTGATGCCGATGCTGATGCCGATGCTGATGCAGACGCTGACTCAGATGCCGATGCGGACGCGGACACTGACGCCGACGCCGACGCCGACGCCGACGCCGATGCCGATGCCGATGACACCGGAGATGCCCCTGCGGGTATTGGTGAGTCATGCGGTGATGGGATGGTCTATGACTGCGATCTTGTCTGCGTCGATGAGCTCGTCGCTGCCAGCTACATCGGAGATGGTTTCTGCGATGACGGCAGTTTCGGGTACACGCTCACCTGCGAAGAATTTGACTTCGATGGCGGTGACTGCGACGAAGACCCGGATGCCGATGCCGATGCCGATGCCGATGCCGATGCTGATGCAGACGCCGATGCCGATGCCGATGCTGATGCAGACGCCGACGCCGACGCTGATGCAGACGCCGACGCTGATGCGGATGCGGATGCGGATGCG
>Ga0315315_10004014_pt1 | contig 13587 bp, 15 predicted proteins | sample M140m3416metaG_FD_203699 | JGI IMG/M metagenome (GOLD analysis project Ga0315315, IMG submission 203699) | Ammonia-oxidizing marine archaeal communities from Monterey Bay, California, United States - M1 40m 3416 | ecosystem: Environmental > Aquatic > Marine > Intertidal zone | place: USA...
TGCGTTGGGGTTGGTTTATTATGCTTGGAAAGATAAAGGTGAAATTAATTCAGTAAATGATTTTATATTTAAGAACAAAATCAAAGGAAAAATTGGTACTTTTAGCTTTAAAAACGGCAAGGTGACTCAAGAATTAGAAATCTACAAAACTGAAAATAAAAAATTTGTTAAATTCTAATCTTTTTTTTTAATTTTTGAAAAGCCAAAAATCTGTGATCCATGTGAATTTTTTTTTTCACGGACATTTGTCCAAAAGTAATTCTTTTTCCCAAAGGAATAAAAATAGGATCATAACCAAAGCCTTTTTTTCCTAAAATTTTATTTGATATATTTCCCCTGAGTCTGCCTTCTACTGAGATTGTTTTGCCATTTATATCTTTATATGAAAGACTACATACAAAGGTGGCTTTTCTATTTTTTTTAACTTGTAGTTTTTTTAATATAAATTTCATCGCTTTAAAAAAACTTCCATGTTTCTTAGCTAATCTTGCAGAATATATTCCTGGCTTGTTTTTGAGAGCCTCAATGCACAGGCCTGAGTCATCCGATATAACTGGAAAATTTACGTAATTAGAAAAAAACTTAACTTTAAGTTTAGAGTTAGAAATGAAAGATTTTCCTGTTTCCCTAGGGCTTTTTATTCCAAGCGTAATGGGAGAGATTTTTTTATATTTTTTTGAGATTAAATAGCCAATTTCTCTAAATTTTCCTCTATTATGAGTACCAATTAAAATTTTTTTCATATCTAGTCTAGTAATTTAATAAGTACTCACTATATAGCAAGTTAAATGAATTCAAAAAATAAAGAAGACAATATTGATAAAAAACAGGAAACTGAAAATAAAGAAAAACTACAATCTAACAAGCCGTTAAATACGGATAAAGTGCATGTGGCTAAAGAAAAGACTATTGAAGAAAAATTACAAGAGTCTGAAGAAAAACTCCTTAGATCTTTAGCTGAAATCGAAAATCAACGAAGAAGGTTTGAAAAAGAAATTAAAGATGCTTTTGAATTTGGATCATTTAATTTCGCGAAAGAAAGTCTAGCAATACTTGATAATCTTCAAAGAGCAAGGGAAGCAATTAAAAACGATGAGAAATTAAAAAATAATCCAGACTTAGATAAGTTTTTAGAAAATATAACCATTATAGAAAAAGATTTGGTTTCAATATTTGAGAGAAACAGGATCAAAAAAATTGATGCAGATAATAAAAAATTTGATCCTAATTTTCATCAAGCTATGTCGGAAATTGAAAACGATAAGTCAGAACCAGGTACAATACTTCATGAAATTCAATCGGGTTATATGCTTGGGGATAGGCTCTTAAGGCCTGCTTTAGTTAGCGTATCAAAGAAGAAATCATCTAAAGTTCAAGAAAATGAGGATAAAAAAGATGAAAAATAGCCTTGTAGATGAAGAAATAACACCCATATAAAATAATAAAAGGAATAATATAATGAGCAAAGTAATAGGAATAGATTTAGGTACAACAAATTCATGTGTAGCCATTATGGATGGTTCACAAGCAAAAGTTTTAGAAAATGTTGAAGGCGCTAGGACCACACCATCGGTAGTAGCTTTTTTAGAAAAAGAAGAAAGATTAGTTGGTCAACCAGCAAAAAGACAAGCGGTAACTAATGCAGGCGATACAATATTTGCAGCAAAGAGACTTATTGGAAGAAAATTTGATGGGCCATCGGTTCAAAAAGATATATCAAAAGTTCCTTATAAAATTGTAAAATCAGATAATGGTGATGCTTGGGTAGAAGGAAAAGGGAAAAAATATTCCCCGGCTCAAATTTCTGCTTTTGTATTACAAAAAATGAAAGAGACAGCTGAAAAATATTTAGGACAAACTGTTACAAAAGCTGTAATTACCGTTCCTGCTTATTTCAATGACTCTCAAAGACAAGCAACAAAAGATGCGGGTAAAATTGCCGGTTTGGAGGTATTAAGAATTATCAACGAACCAACTGCTGCTTCTTTAGCTTATGGATTAGACAAAAAAGGTGGAAAAAAAATTGCTGTCTACGATTTAGGAGGAGGCACATTCGATATATCTATCTTAGAAATAGGTGATGGAGTTTTTGAAGTTAAGTCAACAAATGGAGATACATTTTTAGGTGGTGAAGACTTCGATGATGCAATTGTCGAGTATCTTGCAAACGAGTTTAAAAAAGATAACGGAATAAATTTAAAATCTGATAAACTTGCGCTTCAAAGATTAAAAGAAGCAGCAGAAAAAGCAAAAATAGAACTTTCTTCAGCAGCACAAACGGAAATAAATTTACCTTTTATAACAGCTGATAAAACTGGCCCCAAACACTTAAATTTAAAATTTACTAGAGCAAAATTAGAAGCTTTAGTTCAGGGGCTTGTCGACAGAACTTTAGAACCATGCAAAACAGCTCTTAAAGACTCCGGTTTTTCAGCAGCGGAAATAAACGAAATAGTGCTCGTAGGTGGAATGACAAGAATGCCTAAAATTATTGAAACTGTTAAAAACTTTTTTGGAAAGGAACCAAATAAAAGTGTAAATCCTGATGAAGTCGTAGCTATGGGTGCAGCAATACAAGGTGGAGTACTTCAAGGTGATGTAAAAGATGTGTTGCTTTTAGATGTAACTCCTCTTTCTTTGGGAATAGAGACTTTAGGTGGCGTGTCTACAAAATTAATTGAAAAAAACACAACAATACCAACTAAGAAAAGTCAGGTCTTTTCTACAGCGGAAGACAACCAACCTGCAGTTTCTATAAGGGTTCTGCAAGGTGAAAGAGAGATGGCTGCAGACAACAAAATTTTAGGTAACTTTGAACTAGTTGGCCTACCTCCGGCCCCAAGAGGAACTCCTCAAATCGAAGTAACGTTTGATATTGATGCTAACGGTATTGTTAATGTTTCTGCTAAAGATAAAGGGACTGGCAAAGAACAAAAGATTCAAATTCAAGCTTCAGGTGGTTTATCCGATGAAGAAATTAATAAGATGGTTAAAGATGCAGAAGCTAATAAAGAAGCAGATAAAAAGAAAAGAGAGTCAGTTGATGCCAGAAATCAAGCAGATAGTCTAATTTTCTCTACAGAAAAAAGTTTGAAAGAACACGGTGATAAAATTTCATCTGAAGAAAAAAAAGCTATCGAAAATGGTATTGCTGATTTAAAAAAATCATTAGAGGGAACAGACTCTGAGGATATTAAGAAAAAAACGCAAAGTTTGATCCAAGTTTCAATGAAATTAGGTGAAGCAGTTTATAAAAGCCAACAAAAACCTGGAGCAGATAAGTCTGAGGGTCCAAAAAATGCTAAACCAGGTGATAAGGACAATGTCGTTGATGCAGATTTTGAAGACGTAAAAGAAAAAGAGGAAGATAAAGAAAAAAGCGCCTAAGAAAATAAAGGAGACGTCCTGTGGCTAAAAGAGATTGTTATGATGTCTTAGGTGTACCAAGATCCGCATCCAAAGACGATATAAAAAAAGCATATAGAAAACTTGCTCTAAAGTATCATCCAGATAAAACTAAAGGCGATAAAACTTCAGAGGAAAAATTTAAAGAGGCTAGTGAAGCTTACCATATTTTATCTGATGAAAAGAGAAAAGCTAACTATGATCAATTTGGTCACGCTGCATTTGAAGGAGGTGGAGGAGGTCAGGGATTTGGAGGATTCGATACTTCATCCTTTTCAGACATTTTTGAAGATTTTTTCAGCGATTTTGGTGGAGGTGGATCTACAAGAAGATCAAGCAATAGAGGGAATGATCTTAGATACGATATAAGTATTGATTTAGAGGAAGCCTATAAAGGCATTCAAAAAAATGTTAAGTATACAACTTATAAGGCTTGCTCTTCTTGTTCTGGAAGTGGTGCAGCAAAAGGTTCTAAGCCTGTTAGATGTGACTACTGTTCTGGAAGAGGAAAAGTAAGAACTAACCAAGGATTTTTTACAGTACAACAAACTTGTCCTCAGTGCAGTGGATACGGTGAAATGATTAATGATCCATGTAATAAATGTAGTGGTAATGGTAAAGTTCAATCAAACGAAAACGTAACAGTAAAAATTCCAAAAGGTGTTGATGATGGTACTAGAATAAGAGTATCTGGTAAAGGAGAGGTTGGGTCTAAAGGTGGTTTAAGTGGAGATTTATATTTATTTATATCAATAGATAATCATGACATCTTCAAAAGGGCTGATGAAAATTTATATTATGAACTTCCAATTTCTTTTACTGACGCTGCACTTGGAACATCGGTTGAGGTCCCTTCAATTGATGGTGGAAAATCCAAAATAAAAATTCCGGCTGGTACACAACACGGAAAACAATTTAGGCTTAGAGAAAAGGGAATGCCAGTATTAAGAGGAAACGTTTTTGGCGATTTATATATAAGAATTAATACTCAAGTCCCAACATCATTAACTAAAAAGCAAAAAGAAATACTTGAAGAATTTAATGAAATTGAGAGCAACAAACCTGACCCGGTTATTAAGACTTTTTTTGAAAAGGCTAAAAAGTTTTGGAAAAATTCTTGATATAAATGAACATCGATCAAATCATGTCTGTGATTTTTCTTATTGCAGTATTAATTTTAATTTTACCCGGTTTTTTATCTACAAATAATAAATTAAAAGAATTTTTAAGAAATTTATCTATTTGGACTATAATTACGTTAGTTATTATTGTAATCATTTATTTTATTAGTTTATGAAAAAGATTAATTTATCTATTTCAGGGTGTATGGGAAGAATGGGTCAACAACTCATTAAATCCTCAAAAAAAGATAGAAACTTTAACTTAGTTTCGTTGACTGAAAACAGATTTATTAAAAAAAAAATAGCTGGAATTTTACCAACAATAAACAATGTTGATGCGTTTAAAAAATCTAATGTGATAATAGATTTCACTGTTCCTAAATGTACATTAGAAATACTAAAGATTGCCTCTAAATTAAAAAAAAGAGTAATTATCGGTACAACAGGTTTTACAAAAAAAGAAGAAAAATTAATAAAAAATTTTTCCAGAAGAATACCAATACTTAAGGCTGGTAATATGAGTTTAGGAGTAAATTTACTTATGTATTTAACAGAGATTGCTTCTAAATCTCTTGGAAAAAAATTTTTAAGTAAAGTGTATGAAGTCCATCATAAAAATAAAATTGATTATCCATCGGGTACAGCTTTAATGTTGGGAAAAGGAATAGCAGATGGAAAGAAAAAAAACTTTTATAATTTAATTGGAAGAAAATATTTAAATAAAAAAAATTTTCCCTATTCGAATAAAATTAATTTTAACTCTATTCGTAGAGGAGAAATTATTGGTGAACACGAAGTAAGATTTTCTAGTGGAAAGGAAATAATAAAACTTAATCACGAGTCCTTTGATAGAGCCTTATATTCTGAAGGTGCATTAACTGCTGCTACTTGGTTAATGTCAAAAAAAGCAGGTCTTTATTCTATGAGAGACCTTCTTAACTTTAAGTGAACAATAAGGAAAAAGCTAAAATTATTTTAAGGATATTAAATAAAACTTATCCTAGTGTTCCAATACCGCTTAATTACAAAAACACTTTTACTCTTCTGGTTTCTGTATTACTTTCAGCCCAGTGTACCGATGTAAACGTTAATAATGTTACAAAAAATATTTATCCAAAATATAATAAGCCAAAACATTTTGTAAAACTTGGGAGGAAAAAAATTGAACGTTTAATAAAAAGAATTGGTATATTTAGAGTAAAAGCTAAAAGTATATTTTACTTATCAAAAACTTTGGTTGAAAGATATGAAGGTAAAGTACCAAAATCTTATGAAGAATTAGAACAATTACCTGGTGTAGGTCATAAAACAGCTAGTGTTGTTATGTCTCAAGGTTTTGGTTTTCCTGCATTTCCAGTGGACACACATATTCATAGATTAGCTCAGAGATGGGGTTTAACTAATGGAAAAAATGTTGTGCAAACAGAAAAGGATTTGAAAGAAATCTTTCCTAAAAAATACTGGAACAAACTTCATCTACAAATAATTTGGTACGGCAGAGAGTATTGCAAGGCTCGAGATTGTCATGGAATAACTTGTAAAATTTGTAAAAGCTGTTATCCAAATAGAAAAAAACCTATTAAAACAAAAAAAGCTTAAATGAAAATCTTAGGAATTGGGAATGCAATCGTTGATGTAATTTGTAAAGTTGATGAAAAATTTATTACTCAAAATAATTTAACAAAAAGTACAATGAAGCTTGTTGACGAGGCTGAATTTAAAAAACTATTGTCTACTCTTAAAATAGAAGAAACTATTTCTGGTGGTTCGGTAGCTAACTCGATAGTAGGCCTATCGCAACTTGGAAATAAAGTAGGGTTTATAGGAAAAGTTAGTGATGACAATCTGGGCAATAAGTACGAAGAAGGATTAAAAAAAGAGAACGTTGAATTTTTCTACTCTAAAAAAAAAGAAGTCATTCCAACTGGAACTTGTTTAATATTAATTACACCTGACTCTGAAAGAACCATGGTAACTTTTCTTGGCACTGCAGGAAAAATTAGTGAAAATGATATTGATACTAGCGCAGTAAAAAATAGTGAAATTCTATTTTTAGAAGGCTATCTTTGGGATGAAGGTGAGCCAAAGAAGGCATTTGAAAAAGCAATAAATAATTCCAATAAAGTTGCGATGTCTCTATCAGACTTATTTTGTGTAGAAAGACATAAATCTCATTTTCTAGAATTAGTTAAAAATAAATTAGATATCACGTTTGCAAACGAACAAGAAATTATGTCATTAATAGATGTTAAAAATTTTGATGATGTAATAAATTTTTCTAAAAAAATTAATAAATTAATTGTAATCACTCGTGGTGACAAAGGAGCTATAGCAATAAATAAAAATGATATTGTAGAATGCTCTGCAAGAAAAGGTTTAAATATAAAAGATTTAACAGGTGCAGGAGACTTGTTTGCAGGTGGCTTTTTACATGGTTTGATCAATAATAAATCTATAAAGGAAAGTCTAGAAACTGGAACAGAAATGTCCGCAAAGGTTATTCAAATAATCGGGGCTAGACTAAATAATTAAAATTTACTTCTTTCTTCTTTTAAAACTACCTTTCCCTTTTTTTGGTTTTACAATTCTTTTTCTATACTTTGTTGTAAAAAGATCTTTTGCAATCTTATTTCTTTTTTTCATAAATAATATCCGTTTTTATTATTTAAAATAAAATCATGATCCATAAATTTCTCACCTATCTTTTTTCTTAATCTGTAAATATGTGTTTCAACTGTGTGCGTATCTGCGCTGGAAGAGTAATTCCAAACAGAAGATAAAATATAATCTTTTGAAATTGGCTTACTATTTAATAAAAATAATTCAAGTAGTTGAACTTCTTTTTCTGTAAGAATTATATAATCATTCGATTTTGCCAACTTTTTTTCATTCTTATCTAATAAATAGTCTTTAATTTTTATTGAAGAATTTTTATTAAATTTTTTTTTAGCAAATATATTTTCTACGACTGAATTTAATTCCTTAATAGAAGCTGGTAATTGTAAGTATGAGTCACAATTTATTAGAAAGTCTTTCTTGTGGTAAGCGCAGATTTTTATAGAATTGCTATTACTAATAAAATCTTTTTGTTTCTTATCTTTTAATACTTCACTGTGAAATAAGATAATATCATGATTGTTGTTAAAATTATTTGATAAAGTATTAAACTTTAAAAACGGTTTAAGTTCATTTAAAGTAGTAATAAATGATGAAGAGCCAAAGATTAAAACATTGAGTTGATGCATATTTTAATAAATAATAATTATCTTACATATAATAATTATAAAGTAAAATGTGCTATAGGTAAAAAAGGAATTAATTTTAAGAGTAAAGAGGGAGATTTAATTACACCAAAAGGTATATATAAAATCAAGTTTATCCTATACAGAAAAGATAGAATAAAAAATATTCAAACCAAATTACGTAAAATTCAAATCAGAAAAAACATGGGTTGGTGTGATGATCCGAAATCAAAAAAATATAATAAACTAATTTATTCTCCAATTAACTATAGTTATGAAAAACTTTATAAAAGAGAAAATATCTACGATATAATTTTAGTGTTAGATTATAATATGAATCCTGTAAAAAAAAATAAAGGGAGTGCTATTTTTATTCATGTTGCCAAAAAAAATTATAAAAAGACTGAGGGTTGTGTTGCTATTAAAAAAATTCATCTTCTAAATATTATTAAAAATATTAAGGCAAAAACAAAAATTAAAATCGAGTCCCAAAAATAGAACTGCCAATTCTTACAAAGGTAGCACCATTTTTTATTGCACTTATGTAATCTGCCGACATTCCCATACTCAATTCTTTAAGAGCGAGTGAATTATTTAATTCACAAATAGATTTAAAATATTTTTCAGGGTGATTATCATTGGGAGGAATAATCATTAAACCAATAATATCAAGATTAATTTCCTTGGTGCAATAAGTGAAAAAAGCATCCAACTCATTAACTGGTATACCTGATTTTTGAATTTCATTACCAATATTTACCTGTATAAAATACTTAATTTTTTTATCTAAATTATTTTGATGTTTAACCAAAGAGTCTGCAAGTTTTTGATTATCTAGAGAGTGGATATAATCAAAAATTTTTACTGCATCCTTTGCTTTGTTGCTCTGAAGTTTACCAACCATATGTAATTGTAGATTTTTTTTTAACTTTCTTATTTCAGTCCATTTAGTAATTGCTTCTTGAACTTTATTTTCTCCAAAATGGTTATGCCCAAAATCTACTAGCGGGCGTATATGATCTATTTGAAAAGTTTTACTAATAGCTATAATATTAATGGGTTTAGGCGGTTTAATATCACTTATATTAGTTATTATTTTATTATATCTTTCTATTACTAAGCTCATATGTTTGCATTTAAAAATAAATACTTTTTAATTATTGAAAATATCAAAGATATTAATTTAAATAACATAAAAAAGCACAATAAATTTATAATTATTTATAGGCCTAAAGAAGTCAAAGTTGAATTGATTGATATTTTAAAGTTTAGAAGACAATGTAAAATAAAAAAAATTAGATTTTATGTAGCTAATAATCTAAAACTTTGTAATCAAGTTAGAGCTGATGGTGTTTACTTATCTTCTTATAACAAATCTTTAAAGGCTTTATATCTCAAAAAATCTACTTTTGAGATTATTGGCTCAGCTCATAATTTTAATCAAATTAATCAAAAAGTTAAACAAGGATGTAATTTTATTTTATTATCAAAATTATTTTTAGTTCAATACTCGAAGGAATCACCATATTTAGGGGTAGTAAAATATAACAATTATCTGCGTAACATTTATAAAAAACTTATTCCTTTAGGTGGTATTAACTCTAACAATCTTAACAAACTTAGAAATATGAAGTGTTACGGTTTTGCTATTTTATCAGAAATAAAAAAAAAGCCGGCTATTACTAACCGGCTTTTTTAATAAATATTTAACTACTAATTAAAACGCTACTGAAACACCTAGTGTTCTAGAGTCGTCTTCAGTTGCTGTAGTCCAATTTGCGTTGTCTGTACTAGCTTCTTGGAAACCAATAGTCATACCACCCACTGTGTAACCAATGTTGATAGCTGTAGTTTCTTGTACAAAGTTATTTGCAGCATTATTGTGTCTCACAGACTCGTATTCGTTCCATGAAATTGACAATTCATCATTAACTGCATATTTGATACCGATTACTGTATCGTGGTATCTAACTTCATCTGTAGTAGCTACTGTTTGACCTTCGTTGTGTACTTTCTTTTGTACACCTAAAGCAAAATTACCTATTGCGTAATTTAAAGCTACTGTAGCATCATGAATATCAGACGTATTTGCTGCACGTTGAATTTCATCAGACTCGTAACCTGCTTTTAAAGTCATGCCATCTAAGAATGAACCTACTACTGGTAAATCAGCCATGTTTGTAGCTATTGTAATAGACTCACCAGAACCAGATGCTGCGTTAGCATTAACTGAGTTTGCGTTATCTGCATTTTCAGTTCCATCAACTTTTGGTATGTATTTATAATCTACTGCACCAATTATTGGTAAAGAGAATTTAAATCCAATACCCATTTCACCAGCTAAACCACCGATGTCATTTGAAGTACCTGATCCTGAACCATTTGCTTCTTCATAAGCACTTGGTGTTACATCATCGATTGCATCTACTGGAGAACCGTCAGCTCCTACATAAATATCAACCATACCACCTACGTTACCGAAAGTAATTTTGTTATCTCCGTAACCTAAGTTGTCTGTAGTATCTTGGTAAACAGAAACTGTTATACCGTTATCTAACTCAGTTGAACCTGAGAATTTTAATTCTCTGTCAGTTCCTAGTGGGTTACCTGTTTGAGTACCACTTTGTGAGTTATAAGTTGTTTCCATGTTACCAGTTACAGTTAACTCACCAGCGTTAGCTGATACTGCAAACAAGAAAGATAGAGCAACTAATATTTTAGTTATTTTCATTGTTTTTCCTTTGTTAATTATTAATATTAATAATAATGGTCATTTTTTATATTGTTTAGGGTAAATATTCCCGATTTCTTTGGTTTTTTGGCTATTTTTGTAGCGATTGTTGTAATTATACAACATATTAAAAACTAGTATAGAATAAGGCTTTTTTAAGCTATATAGCTTATAAATGAAAAATTTTTACTCAATTATAAGAAAATACAATCTAAATATTAAATTTTTAACCTCCAGTCTATTAATATTCATCTTGCTAGGAATTACTTCTTGTAGCGTTCCTAAATTCGCAAAACCTAAAAAGGCGACTGGAGACGTTCAGTTGAGTGCGAAAGAACAAGCTAAGAGAAATGTAGCTGAAGGAAGAGGAGTAAGTATAATGGGTGCTTTTAATAAATCAAAATCAACCAATTACGAATTTAGCACTTCTAACCCTCTATGGAGAGCATCCCTAGAATTAATTGATTTCATGCCTTTAACAACTGTAGATTATTCGGGGGGAATTATAATAACTGATTGGTTTTCTGATTCTAGCTCAGCGAAAGACTCTATAAAAATTACTATTCGTTTTCTGTCCAACGAGGTTCAATCTAATAGTATAAAAATTATAGTTCATAAAAAAAACTGTAAAGTATCTGACAATTGTTCAATTCAAGAAATTGACTCAAAAATTAAAACTGAGCTTGCTCAATCTATAATATCACGAGCTGCTAAATTAGAACTAGCATTTAAAAATTCTAAAAAAAAATAGTTCTTTATAATGGAAAGATATAATTTTCATAAGATAGAAGAGAAATGGCGAAATAATTTAAAAGCTTTATCTGTACAAAATAAAAATTCCAAGAAGAAATATTATTGTCTTGAGATGTTCCCCTACCCCTCAGGTAAAATACATATGGGTCACGTAAGAAATTACACAATTGGTGATGTAATTGCACGTTACAAATATCTAAACGGTTTTAATGTGTTACATCCTATGGGTTGGGATGCGTTTGGTTTACCTGCAGAAAATGCTTCTAAACTGAATAATATGCATCCAAAAAAATGGACAATTAATAATATTAATACAATGAAAGAACAATTAAAATTACTTGGTCTTTCCATTGATTGGGAAAGGGAGATCTCAACATGTAATGAAAATTATTACAAGCACCAACAAGAATTATTCATAGATTTTTATAATCAAGGCCTTGTTTCTAAGAAAGAAACATATGTAAATTGGGACCCAAAAGAAAAAACAGTACTCGCAAATGAGCAAGTTATAAATGGAAGAGGTTGGAGATCTAATGCTGTTGTGGAAAGAAAAAAATTATCTCAATGGTTCTTTAATATTTCAAAATATTCAGATCAATTATTAAATGATTTGGACACTTTAGATGGTTGGCCCGAAAAAGTTAAATTAATGCAAAAAAATTGGATTGGAAAATCGTACGGATCTAAGATTAAATTTAAATTAAAAGATAATAAAAATATTATTGAAATTTTTACAACTAGACCTGATACCATTTTTGGAGCAAGTTTTATTGCTTTATCAATCGACCATCCACTTAATAAAATTTTTGAAAACAGCAAAGATTTTCAGAATTTTAAACAAGATTGTAATAAGTCAGGCACAACAGAGGAGGCAATAGCGAACGCAGAAAAATTAGGATTTAATACAAATCTTTTTGTAGAACATCCTTTTGTAAAAAATAAAGATATTCCTGTTTATTTCGCAAATTTTGTTTTAATGGATTACGGGACTGGGGCGATATTTGGGTGCCCCGCTCACGATCAACGAGACTTCGAATTTGCAAAAAAATACAATCTTGAAATAAAAAAAGTAGTTGATGATGGAAATAAATCTGTATTATTAAAAGCTTATATCGGTCATGGTAAAATTATTAATTCTGAATTTCTTGATGGTCTTTCAGTTGAAGAAGCAAAAAATAAAATAATTAAAATTATTGAAGAAAAGGGTATAGGGGTAAGAAAAACCTTATATCGTCTTAAAGATTGGGGAATTTCCAGACAACGATACTGGGGCTGTCCAATACCAATGATTCATCTTGAAGACGGAAAAGTTGTACCAGTTGATAAAAGTGAGTTACCAGTTACTCTACCTGACGATATTGATTTAAATTCCAATGGAAATCCTTTAGCCAATCACCCAACTTGGAAGAATACAAAACAAAAATCAACAGGAAAAAAAGCAGTAAGAGAAACGGACACATTAGATACGTTTGTAGACTCGTCTTGGTATTTTTTAAGATATTGTTCCCCTAATTATAAGGAATCACCTTTTGATTTGAAACAAGTTAATTATTGGATGCCTGTCGACCAATATATTGGTGGGGTTGAACATGCTATTCTTCATTTACTTTATTCAAGATTTTTTACTAAAGGGATAAAAAAATGTAATAATAAAATAAATTTTTCTGAGCCTTTTAAAAATTTATTTACTCAGGGTATGGTTTGTCACGAAACTTACAAAGATGCACAGGGTAATTGGTTATATCCAGACGAAATAGAAAAAGTTAACAGTAACGAAGCAATAAAAAAATCTGACAAAACAAAAGTTTTTATAAGCCCGCCAGAGTCAATGTCAAAATCAAAAAAAAACACAATTGATCCTGAAACGATGATAAATAAATATGGTGCTGATGCTGTAAGGTGGTTTATACTATCTGATAGTCCACCAGAAAAAGATATACAGTGGTCAGACACAGGTGTTAGTTCGTCTGGAAAGTTTCTTCAAAAAGTTTGGAGTCTATGTGATGCTCTAATAAATAGAAAAGATAAAAAAAGTGACATAAATCTTGAAAAAAAATTTAATTTAGAAATTAATGTTCTAGTAAATAAACTAGATCAATCCATAAAAGAATTTAAATTTAATGTTGCTATTGCGCATTTCTTTGAAACATACAAAATTTTAATTAACACCTTAGAGGAAAAGGTAAGTAATAAATCCTTTAAAGAAAACTTTGTAAATTTTTTAAAAATAATGATCCCTTTTGCTCCTCACATATCATATGAATGCTTAGCTAGGTTAAATTGCAAAACTCAAGATCAGTGGCCAAAATTATTAAATAACGTTTCAGAAGATATT
>Ga0315315_10004016_pt1 | contig 13584 bp, 2 predicted proteins | sample M140m3416metaG_FD_203699 | JGI IMG/M metagenome (GOLD analysis project Ga0315315, IMG submission 203699) | Ammonia-oxidizing marine archaeal communities from Monterey Bay, California, United States - M1 40m 3416 | ecosystem: Environmental > Aquatic > Marine > Intertidal zone | place: USA...
ATGTATGTATAGTATGGGTAGTGTGCATACTAAGAGCTCGTAGCTAGTATGCATATACTAGCTACGAGTCGTAGTATCATTTCACCTCCTGTTCCTCGATCTAACACAGGGCCAAAGACCACGGCAACCATCTCACCATGGCGAAGCGGGCTCTTCTGGATGTCCTCTCTTCCACCATCGGCCGGTACGTCCAGGACCTAGACGAAGAGAAGCTCAATGTGGCGGTGTGGTCGGGCAGGGTAGAGCTGTCCAACCTTTCTCTTGATATTGATGCTGTCAACCGAGAGCTGGCGAGGCAGGCCGCCGAGGCACCCAACCTGGCTGTTCCCCTCCGCGTCGTTGAGGGTCGCTTTGATAGCCTGGAGGTGGAAGTCCCTTGGGCGAGAATCACGAGCCGTTCTGTAGTGGTCAGGGCGGCTGGGCTTCATGTAGTGGTGGAGCCACACCGATGGACCAGTAAGGATGGAGGCGAAGCTCTGGCGACCAGTACTCTTGCTGAGTCCATGTCGCGATCCAGGCAGGTCGGTGTAAGCAGCTCGGATAATGTCTTGGCAGCGGCCATTCGCCAGAAACGCGATGCCAGATCGCAGTCGCTAAAGTTCTCTGATGAATCCAGGCTTAGGGCTAATGCGGTCCGCAGACTAGCGGCGCTCGATGATGACGATGATATGATTGGGGTGGTGGCCAGCGATGGGGGGGGGTTGGTTGAGGTGGCATCGGAGTTGACTGGGTCTTCTTTTGCCGCTCGACTCGTTCAACGTATCGCAGAAAATTTACAGCTCGAAATTGATTCTGTGCACATATCTCTTAGGGGATGTGGGTGTTCCGCAGGAGTGGTCCTGGAATCGCTTGCTCTCTTCACCACGGACTCGAACGGTAATAGAACCTTTGTAGATCGCGAGGCTGAATCTAGAGAAAGGGGGAAAGAGATTGGACATCAGAACTCCTTCCTGCACAAAGAGCTCCAAATTCAGGGATTTGGAGTGTACTGTGACGAAGATGAGGTTTCCCTTCTCGGAAGAATGCAGCAACACATCAACGCCGGGCCTGAGGCTTCGAAAGAACACTCCTACATTTTGTCTCCGTTGTCGTTCACTGCGAAGTTGAGAAGATCAGATCTCCTTCGGTGTGTAGACTTTCCGAAGTATCAAATATCATCCGAGCTTAAATCGCTCTCGGTTGTGATGAGCCGGAGTCAGCTTGACTTGTCAAGACGGATTTTGTCATCTTTGGCCTTAGACAACAATCTGATCCGCCCTCTTTTTCCTGAGTATCGGCCGACCCTGCCCTTGAGCAAGAGCACGGCAAAGGAATGGTGGAGATACGCGGCAAGGTGTGTAGGGAGACTCAATCGACAACGATGCTGGATAGAATTCTATATCGCGTTCAAAAAGCGCAAGGCTTATATTCCTCTCTACAAACGTGCAGCACATCATGATTCCTGTCCTTGGCTTTCGAAGCTCACTATTGCCGAGACGGCCGATTTTGATACGATCGAACAGGATCACACTGTATCCTTACAAGGGATCATGTGTTGGAGGAATATTGCTGATGCTCAAGTAGAGAAAGAAAGGGAGAAGCACGAAGCTGCTGTTGAAGCAAAGGGGCGAGCTTTCACGAACACGAAGAGTATACCAAGCAGGGGTCCTTGGGCTAGCATCTTTGGCCGCGCCCCTGATCACTCCGTTAATTCGGCGACACCCTCTGGTGATAGCTCATCGAATGAAGATGGGATTGATTCGGCTATTCCTCCTATAACCTTGACTGCTGATGAGATGACAGAGTTAGAATCGATTGGGCTCGATACTACGGAGGAGGTATCCTCGCTTTCAGCAGACTCAAAGCTGTGCAAGGTCAATTTTACTCTTGGTTCGTTCCGCGTAAATTTGGTTTCGTATGGGCTTCAACCCTTGACAGCGCTTCAGATGGGAACCTTTTCGAGTACTTTCAATGCTAATGCGGACGGGTCATTTGACGCGCGCTTTACCATGCTAAGTCTTGCGGTTGACGATATGGTTACCGCAAGGAGTCACTTTCCGTGTGTTGTCAAAAGCCTCCAGGCTTCACAAACCGACCGTTTGTCGACGGGTGCAGATGCTCCATCACGAACTCATGCATTAGACTTCAATCTTACTAAATCGAAGACAGGGGACCAAGATTTGGTGCTCCAAATGGCTGCTTTTGAAATTGTTGCGGCTTCCCTTCTTTTTAAGGAACTTTTTGATTTCTTCTCGGTAAAGAATGGCGACACTGTGTCTAATGTGAGGAAAAGAGAGAAAAGAAACCCTATCCTTCAACAATCGATGACTGGATCTGTCGATTTGTTTTACGACGCAGATCTAGGGGATCCTGATTTGCCTTCCTCTGACTTTCTTCCTGATGTCAATTCAAGACAAAATACGCACACAACGACAACTGCGGAAATTTCTGATAGGCTAACAGACGCTCTTGTTGAAGCTTGGACAAGTAAGACCCAAAGTAAGAGGGCGTGGAGGATCACATGTGATATTCACGCCCCAATCTTTATCATTCCTCAAAATTCTGTCGATCAGGAGGCCCCGGTTCTTGTTTGCGACCTTGGAAGCTTTAATTTCAGGTATGGAGGAGATCAGTCGTATCGTGAAGTGCAAGAATGGTTTGATAGCCATCCTCCGCGCGATGGAAGCGATGCTGTCATCGACCATTGCAGTTTAGATGTGCGGCGCCTATCATTTATGCTATGTAAAGCGGGGGATATTGGTTCGACAGATGATAACTCCTCTTCTCCTAGATTATCCAGGGGTGCGGATTCCCTGCAGTCGGTCGTCGAGCCCGTCACCCTCTCGCTAAAGATTGGTATTGATACTGGCGGTCCTAGCCTGGACAAGTCGAGAAAGTGTATTTATGGTATACTTCCTGATGTCACCGTTAGGCTATCACCTGAGGTTGTAAATGGCTTATTTTTGACTTATTCCACATGGATGAGGTTTTTGGCTACCATTTTATCTCCTACAGGTCAAGCTAGGGATTTATCTACTGGGTCTGGAGCTGGCTTTGCCCCCTTGCTGGAGGAAGGTCCTACGACAGAAAGCTCGCATGATGGTATTGAAATTATTCCGCTTGGTAGTCGGGAAGCTAGCTCTCCCAATCTGGCGAAAAATATTGAAACAGAGTCCAGACGTGCTCAAGAGGAATCAAATAATACTACGATTGCTTCCAGTGGTGCGGAGCTTCCATCAGATTATCTGCACGTTTCTATCGCATTGCGAAAGTTATCGGCACGTCTCTCAATTGATTCTTCCAATGGACTTGAAGCACATCTGGTATCGGCCGTTTTATCGTCCACTCTGGCCACAGATGGAGCCTCTTTGACCCGTTTGAGGATGGGTTGGTTTTGGATAATGGATGATCTTCACGTCGACTTCGCTCGGAAACAACGCTTGATTTCGCATTCTAATCTTCCAAGGCCTGCTTACGAGTATGTTGATGACAGGTTGTATGACATAATTGGAGATCTAGAGGCTCAAGGAGTGTTTGACGATTCGTACTTGGGATCGTCGGACCTTGCCGACATAACGATCGCGACGTCAGTCTCTTATGGCCAAGCTATGGCCACGGACGCCACAGCGGTAACGAAAATCAATGCTGCATTTACAAGTCTTTTCCTCAATTGGAATCCCCAAGCAGTGAAACATATTCTGAGCCAGTCCAGTTTATTCAATATTACGTTCCCTTCCGCTTCGTTAACGTCTGATTACATAGAGAGGAATTCTCAATTTTGGAGAGATTCAAACAGATCGTTGGAAGAAATTCAAGCAGATGGAGCGATCAGTTCTCGTACACAACTGATTGTTATGGATGCAAACATGAGCAGTTTTACTGTGTCGCTGAATTCAGCGATTGATGATCTCCCTCTCTATACATTGACAATGGCTGAGGCGAAGTTGGAGGCATCCGTTTCTGAATCTAAGTCACAAGACGAGCAGAACATAATTGCTTCCTTTCTGGTCGATGATATCAAGATGGAAACTCCCACAAGCGGACAGACTCACGGTCGTTACAAATCAATTTTCGGACGTGCACCTGAACAAAGTGCAAGTCTATTTGCGCTGAAGTACTGCCAAGGTAGAGAAGCCCTTGGATCCTTTGCCCCCGATGGCATCGAGGGAGACAATTTTTTCTCTTATGCAGAAATTTGTGTTGCACCTTCGCGATTTGTCTATATCCAGGCCCAAATCCTCACCCTCACGGAATATGTAACAGAAGGTGTACTTGGAGCAATTTTCGAACGGGTGGCATCTTCAGCTGCTGCTGCAGCAATTGACATGGCTCAGACATCAGAAGAAAAGGACAAGCTCTTCCATGTTGATGCGACGGGCCTTCATCTTGTTGTACCTGAATCCGCCACCTCGCCCAAATTCTTTTCATTAAATGCTGGCGATCTCGCTGTCGAATATCTTGCTCTGGCCAATGAAAGGGGGGGGGAGGCAAAGTGCTCGGTTGCGGATGTAACTATGGCTTGTGATGAAAAGCTTGCGATGCTTCATGACCCCATAAAAATGTCGATAGATGTATTATTAGCGCCTATTGACGGAGCAACCGAAGAAGAACGAGCAATCACTGTTGACATCAATATATCGTCAGCCACCTTTCTTCTGACAAGACGTCATTATGCTCAAGTCATGGACACGCTAGCTACCAATATTGCAGAAGAACGGTCATTTTTGCGCGGCAAAGAGTTCAGCCTGGGGGTAAAGGCCTCAGATCCAATGATGGCTGATGGAGGGGATCTGAAGTCCATATCATCGGCTATCCTTACACATGGTGGTGTCAATCTAGTCGTTATCGAACGACATATTTATATCAGATTTGCAGTAGCGAGATTGGGAGTTGAACTATGCAATGAGGATACTGATGATACTATCGTTTCTCTAGCTGGAGTTCAGTCAAATATTTTATTACGCTTACTGCCAGAACAAGACAAGATATGTGCAGAAGTTACTTTGCATGATCTATTGTGCGAAGATAGAAGGCTTCAAGCCGTCGACCGAAGATTTCGTCGACTTCTTAGCTGCCAGAAACAAACAGTCGACGACAAGGGAGAGAGCGACAGGAACGAAAATGATCTTTTTTCTCTTATCTACGAGAAGAACGATAAAACGGAGGAGACTTCTGTCGACTTGACGATTGGCTCCCCGCAGCTGACGATCATCCCTGATTGTATCGTTGAAGTTCTAGAATTCTTGAGGGCGGGCCTACGCCCTGTTGAACAGAACGACAGGAGTACAAACTCAGGCGGAACAGACGAGGGGACCTCTGGTCTTACGTTGACTGAGCAACAAATGAAAGTGGGGATCAAAACATCGAATTGTAGATTGGTTCTTATTGATATGGGAAGCGCCCCTGGAACCGACGCAGCACCAATTACGAAAAGCCTCAAGAAGGCCGCTGTCCTCACCGAAAGCATGGTCATTCAAGGAAAGCTCGAGGGGGTAATAGATCTAAGGTCTGACATACACACAGGTGAGATCCTCCAAGGGGATCATCAAATACATGGAGAACATGTTGAGATATATACAGCAAAAGGAGTTGATCTAGATTCATCTGCACAGGTCATGGAACCATGTAACTTTTCTGTGTTTTCCTCAACAATCGTAAATGAGAATGATGTGCATGAAATTGAGGTAAAAGGTGTGACACTATCGAACATTGATATAATTGTATCAATGCAAAATGTTGCCCTTGTGAAGGCAATTCTGTCGAGCATTTCGGATTCACTTGAGGAAGCAAGCAGAGAAACGGTTGCTGATGTACGGCGTCCTGTATTGACAGAAACAGAAGAAAAAAGAATCAAAAGGCTTGCATCTGCGCTTGACAAAGCCGACGACGGCGATACTGATCAATCGCTTGATTCATTGCACTCAGATCCCTCTGAAACTGATTCCATAAAAGACATTACCAAGTCCACTGTGAAGGGGTCAAGCCCTGGATACGTCATTCGCATAAAGGCGACCATTCCTGAGACCATCATCACGGTTGTCAACGACCTCCAGGGGTTAGATGACGCACTTTTCAAGCTTTTGTTCAAGAATTTTGTCTGTGGTGGGGAGTTCGAGTTTCCGACTGGCAACGATACCCTTCCGCAATTCAGGTTTCATGTTAACACAGCAATTGTCGCGAAATATTTCGATGCCAACAGTCTTCTCTGGGAAAGCCTTCTCGTAAAGCCCTGGGACATTCACTTTAATGGACTTCGTGCTCCACAAAAACGATTCAAATCTAATCGACTATCAACATCATTCGACATCGATAGCCACCCATGCTATCTTAGCTTTTCCGAACAGTTCTTGGTGAGTATTGGAGCAGCAAGTCGAATGTGGTCAATGTACTCGACCGCGACGCAAAAAGCAATGGATCTAAGCAAGGCAATAGAGGGAGACGATTTGAGGAGCTCTATGACATTGAGAAAAAGTCTCGCTGCCTGCGCTGCTAGATCTTTGGTGACAACCATGCCGTACGGCATTGAGAATCATACCGGTATTTCATGCAAGTTCGCGACAAAGTTTGGGGATGAGGAAAAACCACTTCGCTCATGCCGAACTGGTACGACCCATTACTTTCATTTTGACCCCTCTCCTGGAAATGGGACTGGTGGGAAGCGTCTTTACGGGCAAGATGTGATGCATCTTAAGTCGGTCAAAATTTTCTTTGGAGATTCAATTATCACCTTGGACCATATTGATGCGATGATAAATATGCCCCGTCAAGCGCACCTTCTCGAAGCTGGTGTTCACGTATTTACTGAGGTACTAAGGAACAAGAAGGCGACATTTGTTCATGTGTCCAGCCAAATTGAAATCAAGAACTCGACCACGCTTCCTTTTATGATTTCAGTAAAATCGCCAGAAGGCACCGAAGAAGTTGGAGTTTGCCATAGCGATGACGAGAAGCAGGCAAAAGACCTTGTGCAATCTAGAGATGGAAATACTTTTTCAAGCCACAATGTTGGGTTTGGCATACCAGTTCATTTTTTGGCTGGGCTTGGCACAAGTTCATACGCTTTTGCCGGGCAACCATCGATAACGATGGTCATTTCCCCGATGCTTTCTTCTGACCACAAGGCGGAAGAGGCTAGTCTTCGTGGCGAGGTTGTCCTTCCTGACCTTCGCAGTCTTGTACAAATTGCAACAAGCAACTCGTTTGTGCAATCATTCGATGTCACCTGTGCCCCAAGGGATGCGGGACAACAATACGGCCCGATGGGGGTTCAGATCTGCTGCAAGGTAACCCTGGTTGACAATTCACATCCTTTCGTGGAACTGTTCCTTCAGCCTCGTGCCTTGCTTCAAAATAATCTGCCTGTAAGCATCCTTGTTCGCACGCCGATGCCACATACATTCAGCGCATCACCGAAGATGATGAGGCATGATGCATCTGTTAAAAGTGAGAGAGCAGAGACTGGTGCTGTTCCTGGACAGAGTATTCACCTTCTTGACCCGTTTTCGAGTATAAAAATATTCACCCCAGGTCCATCAATCGCCATTACAGCCAAATGTGCTGATGCACCATCTGGTGGACGAAAAATGACTTGGATGGATGGCGAGTGGGCTGACTTGCCACTTGGTAGGAACTCAAGATTGATAGAACCTATTGATTGTCTATTTCCATTTGACAAAAGTGACGGAGAGAAACCGTCCGTTGCGAGAGGATGCGAGTTCTTGATAGTCGAAGGTTTGAATGGGCCACTCGCAGAACACAATGAGGAAAAGGGGCTTTCATCAAGATCAGACCGAAGAATGAGCGGAAAAGAAGTCGCGCCTACAACAAAAAGTGTGCTCGAGGACTTGGAAGACCCAAATGCGCAGATTCGTACTTTGTCTTTTGCTGTCCGGAACTTTGCCCTGGATCATACAGGCCGCTTATTGTTCGAGCAGGTGGCTGTTGATAATCGCGATGGATCGCCCCGAAGATCATCGAAAACCAGTGGAGTATCAAGAACTCCTTCGAGTATTTTCAATCAGTCAACTGCAGGAAGCATCCCATTTAGCTCGTTCTCTTCGTCATTCCATCGAAGCCGAATATCTCTCTTGCCAGGCTCAGATATCACCCTTCGTCTTATAGAGTTGACAATGGAAGGGGATGATGGAACAGAGAGGAGTGAACCGTTCGTTTTGGAAGGCATTCCTTTGTCCGAAGGAGGCATAGAATCCGTTGCAATCACATGGGATGACCAGAAAAACTCCGGATACTTTGCATACAGAAGGCTGTCCTCGTTCAATCAATGCGAGGTGCACCTAATTCCCGAATATGTGGTTTATAACGGCGGCGACGAAGATCAAGTGATAGTAAAGGCTTCAGGAGAGAATTACACCCTCGATCAAGGTGGGTTGGCTCCTATTCGTGGTGGTCGCGATCACGCTGGGGGACTCATAATCATGGTGGAATTCACCAAGAGCAGTGCCAGCACGGCGCCCATTAAAGCTGATTCTCTTGGGATTAAACTATGCGTTGTTCGATCAACCGAAGACGGTCGCCCGATTGGTAGTGTCGCAATCCAAACTGTTATCGGTAGAAGAGACTCTCGACTGGTAGTGAAAATCGGTGCTATTAAGTTCGGCGGCACTAGTGGTGTCACAGACGCTAATCTGACGGGCAAAGCCTTCGAAAAGGACTTCCTTCGATTTCGCATTCGTTGGTCTGAGATGGAGGTGACATTAATCGACACTCAGAGAGCCGTTGGCAGGGCGCACGAAAAGCATCGATTGGCTGTTCAAGAAAGCTCCGCAAGCACTCGCATTGCTTCTGTGAATAATTCATCCCAAAACTCAAAAAGCATGGCTCAAATCCTTTTCCACCGATTTACCGTGGACTACCAACGAATATTCAAAGACGAGGATAAATCGACAAGAGAAAGCGACCAGAATTTTTCGAATTTTTCGACCGAACGCACCCAGATCGCTGTCATCATCCACTCAGTCTGTATTAAAGATTGCGACCCAAACTCAGTCTCACCCATCGTTCTGGAATCGCCGTCAAAGTCACACTTCTTTGATTTGTGCATTCGCACCAGAGGATCCCATAGCGCTGATCTCGTAAAGGTTGATCTAATTGACCTGAACTTGGCTTATGGTGATGGGAAATCCAATGTAATTGTAATAAGCACTGGCGAAGACTTCCTTTGGAGGCTGTTTGACCTTGCAAGCAGAACGCTTGAAGCGACAGCTGAAATCGCGGGAGTCAACATAGAATTGGCATGGGACGATGACAAAGGAACATTTATCGTATCCACAGTGGAAATGAATGATGACGAAGAAGATTTTGACCCTTCGGGGGTGTACACTCCTCCCGAGGCGGATACAATGTATAACATTCGCACTGCTCGAGTCTCTCCGACAAACCTTCTCGTCTCATTCAAGCGCCAACCCTCTCGCTCACGATACCAGCTTGCGAAGGGAGTTCGTGGAGCGAAACTGATGAACTATATCACGACTCGACTGAAGTTTACTGTCGAAAAGGCCGATATACGGTTTGCACCATATGTAGCCAAAAACGTCAAAGGACCGCCTGACCGCTTAATAGAAATGATCACCGCTGTCTACTCTTCCCGGATGAAATTCAAGCTTGTTACTTTGTTGAATTCCGTTACACTCCAGGACTGGAAGTATTTAAGTGGCAGAGAGGATCACGGTGATGAATTCGTCGAGGGCGACATCCTTCGTTCAACTGGTAATCTTGCGGGGCGCTCAGCCGGTTACGTTTTAAAGAAGGTTGGCCAAGGCCTTGGAGACGGGGTGAGCTCTGTCACGGGGTCCATTGGAAACGAAATACAGAGGACCTCTGAAAAAATGGGTGCTGGAGCTGTAGGAGCTGGAATGAATAGTGTCGTGTCAGGATTGGGTGATGGAGTTGGCACTTCCATTAAGGGTGTCGGTGCAGGGTCAGGAAAGCTTTTTCGTGGAGTCGGAAAGGGACTCGGACAGGTTGTTGGGGGCGTTGGCGGTGGTATGCAACTGGCAGCCAAGGGAATCGGCAAGAGCATAAGGACAGGGGATGGAAAGGCCATCGCACAGGGCTTGGGCGACGGCCTGAATAGCTTTGCGACTGGTATTGGTCGTGGAGTTGAAACCGCCGCGCTTGGAACCACCGATGGTGTTATTACTGCTGGACAAGGACTGGTTTCTGGTGTTGCGAGCGTCGGAAAAGGTCTCGGCGGTGCCTTTGTGGGAGGTAGACGAACGAGGGTTGGACTGCAGAAGCGGGAAGGCCGCTACAGACAGGGAGCCAAACCTCCCTCCAGCAAACAGAGGAGCCCAGAAAAAGGCGACCACACAAAACGTTGAACATTAAGATGATAACTCTATCGAACGAGGGATGCTGTCGTGACTTTTACGCCCAGCTAATAGAGCCATACCCATTTATCTAATATATTATAATATGTACATGTAACAATGAGATATCAGTTTAAGTTTGCACACAAATAAATAAATAAATAATAATGTAAAATGTAGCTAGACTTGGATCCGAAGAGTCCTATGTATTACGCCGTAGGGATTCCCTAATGCAGGCACAAGAGGCTCTAGCTAGACTAGTTACTGTATTTATTTGAATGAAAGAACTCTTCCATCTCTGCATACATGGTGTAGCTTCATGCTAGATCTGCCCCCGAGTACCGTAATTACTTTGCGGGCTGAGAGACCCCCGTGCCTTCCATCGTACCAACGGCTGGCATCAACTCTTTTATCCAACTTGCAACCTTCTCATTCTCTATCGCCAACGAGCCGATTTCGCGAGATACTTCTGCTTTTTTTCTAATGATGAATGCTGCCTCCCTATTCATTTTCTCGATCCCAGCTATGTGTTTCTCGTGACATTCTTGCAACCTCCTATCAACTCTATTGAATGCATCTGTCTGGTTCGAATTCTTTTCTGCAAGAAAAGATATCTCCTGTTCGAGTTTATTGCATTGATGAGTAAAGTCCTCTTTCTGTACCTTATACTTTTGTGAGAGGGTCAGATTGCTTTCTTCAGTGACAAAAATCAATTTTTTGATGGATTCGACCCGATCTAATATCTGTCCATGTTCTCTTCTTAAGGTATTTTCTTTCTTTATACAATCCGAGAGCTTCTGATTGACTGAAGTAGTCGCCTTACCCCTTATACGCCTATTCTCTGGTTCTAGCTTAGCCTTTTCTGCGTGGATGGCGTCTCTACAATCAGCCCGGGTACGCTCAGTCTGAGAAGAAAACTTCGAAACATTTTCTCTCACCCTTTTTAGCTTTTCCCGGATTGATTCAAAGTCGGAAAAGTTCTGTGCAGTGTCATTTTCAAGCAGAGAACAGGAGGAATTTATATCCTCGATACCGATCTTCAATGCAGTGATAGCCTCGTCTTTTTCTTTCACCTTTCCTTCTATATCCCGATTTGCTTCTTCGGAACATTTCTTAATATCCCGCATTTTCGAAGAAATGACTTCAATTCTAGCTCGGTGTCGCTCCTTGAGATCCGTGAGAGAGCTAGCATGAGAAAACCCAGAACTCCGAATTAGCTCTCGGAAAGAGGCCATAGTCTTGAAGGCTTGCTCCAATTCCACACAACTCTGGTTCGCCCAATAACTTTCAGCTTTTGCTATTTCGTGAAGATTTTCTCGAAAGATTATTCGCTCATTTCGGAAATGCTTCTCAATGTCTGCGAGTGACATACTTTGACAGATTCCCAATGAAGATCTAGAGATGCCATGACCATGGCTTTTGACGTTCGAAACTATGTACTGGTTGGAATATGCATTGAGTCCATCTCGTAAGCGAGAAGCCTCTTCATACTTCTCTGGTACGTGAAGAGGATTAAGTAAATGAGAAAATTTTCCTTCTATCTCTCCTCGTTTTTGCTTGGATATTGATACTCTGGACAACCGACCCGAAACGATTCCTGCATCTTGACTGGACGCGCTTGGACCATCTCTAATGAAATTATTTTTCGTTTGTTGATCCATCACAAGGCCACCATGAACCTCTACTTCATGATCAAGCTGTGATTTGAGTAGATTCAAGCGTGTCTTGTAGCGTCGTCTCATTGCGCTTTCACCTTCGTAAAAGTTCTCCTCAAGGTCGACTATACCACTCCTGCGACTCATCTCTAAATCCGCAGCAACAGACAATCCACCACCACGACCTTCATTTTGAGATGACTTAAGCAGCCGACTGTCAAGCTGCTGAAACTCAGACGTAAACTCAAATGGAACCGGGGAAGAGCGCGGTGGTGAATTGCCAATATCCGAAGGATAAATTAGAGGAAGACGACTGTCTCGAGCAGCAGCAGCAACGTGCCGAAGCGACGACATCTCATTACGTTTCTCATTACGTCCATCAACATGACCAAGATCGCTTTGGCACTTGACGTCCCCAGAAGGGTCTTCCTGCTCAGAATTCCCCTCATGTTGATATGGACTCATTCCTAATTTCTCCATATTTGGGATAAAAGGATGGTAGTGATCCTCTTTCGATGCTATAGTGCATTCCGAATCGTCAGTGACCGGGGTTCACGGAGACTGGAAGATCTATTTTTTATTAGTACTATAGCAAGTATGCCATAGTACTCTTGTACAATGCATACACTGAGTGCTACTTGGTAAACTACTTCTACGTGGACGCATGTTATATTTACACCTAAATTCTTTTAGTAGCTAGTCGCTGCGACGCCAGTTTTTGTTAGTCTTCAATTCAATATAAACATTCCTCATGATTGAATGTATACACAGATGTACCTGGAAGTGCATACTTTTCTTAGCTCAATATAGTAGAGCAGACATTTTGAACTTTTAGAGCGATGGCATAATATGTTGAAAATGATCCGTCTGTGGCTTAAATATCTTTTCCAGGCTTATGTTGAAAGTAATGTAAGTCTGCTTGGCGAGTATTTTGCGATTTTCACCTAACCTTGATAGTATTTAGCTCACTGACCCTTCAAGTGTCATTTCCTTCTTTTTCCTGGTTTTCTACTTGTCACTTTTTCTCTGCGGAGCCGATTTCATTTAACTCACTGGACACTCCTCAACTCTCTTAAGGTAATAATTCACAATGACGACCCGCTCCCACCCCTCCCGCGACTTTACCACTGAGAACCCCCACAGCAGCAGAATGATGTTGGATGCATTCGCATTTTATGTTGATACGGCTGCTGCACCTCTTCCCCTGACTCCCCTGGACGGTATCAGCAGGCCTCTGCCTAGAACTAGGATGAACCCCCTTAGCACCACAATAGCTGCTGCAGAGGCCATGGTCTTCTCTGGTGCTCTGTCTCCCCTTACTGCGGCCAGGACCCAACCGAACCAAAACATTTCGCTTCAGCTAACTTCAACTCCACAGGGTGTATTGAAGTCGCAAGCGCCAACGCCTTTCAATCCCACGCAATTCCGATCCGAGCGAACAAAGTCCCCTGCACCCGCCGACTACGAAGATACGAAGACAAACGCAAGCCGGAATGTAAACGTAGCTAAACCTATCTGCTTCCCGCATCGCCCGAGCAGTCAAATTACGGCAAAGTATTACCAGGGCGAGGACATGGAAACAATGAAGAATATGGCGGTACCTGATTTCAAGCAAATCGTTA
>Ga0315315_10004017_pt1 | contig 13581 bp, 25 predicted proteins | sample M140m3416metaG_FD_203699 | JGI IMG/M metagenome (GOLD analysis project Ga0315315, IMG submission 203699) | Ammonia-oxidizing marine archaeal communities from Monterey Bay, California, United States - M1 40m 3416 | ecosystem: Environmental > Aquatic > Marine > Intertidal zone | place: USA...
CAAAAATGTGTGATAAAGACCGGCTTATAGCCGGACTTATCAAAAATAAACTTAACATAAAACAAATACTTACCATGAACCATATGTTAATATGTTCCTGCGGAATAAACCACGATGACGACAATTTGCCTACCCACCCAGAATTCAAAATCTGCGGTGGATGTGGATGCAAAATGTGTAGACTCTAAAACCGCAAATAATACAGTATGGGCAACACTAAGATTGCCAAACAACAGAAATAATGCGTCTAGCAGTACGCGCAAACTGCACTTACCATGCTTGAACAGCGTAAAAATCCCAATGGGTCGGTTGCACCTCACCGTCAAGACAGGAACAGAAAGAAGAACCACGGTAAAAAACTAGAGAATAGTTTACTGCAATTGTATATGGATAACAAAATTTCAGAGAATCGATTTAGAGAAGCCTTGAAACAATTGAAGATTACTCGTGAAGCACAAACGACTGCCGAAAAAGACGCAAGAGATTTGATTGACCACGCTAAATGGGAATCAATGCGTCCGCAGTAAATATTTCAGTAGGCGAAAGCTACTGAATACGGAATTACGATCTATGACCCACCTGATGCGGGATAAGGTGGCGAGTGAAATCCCGTGTAACAACAACAAACAACAAACAACTTAACATACTTATCATACCAACTGTGTGGAATAAGCGGAATCCCTGGCCGGATAAAGCGTCCTAGTACGCAAAAAAAAGTCATATTTCGTGAAGCATCCAAGCGACAGAAGGAAACGAGTCTTTCTCTTAATGATGAAATGACTCGGGAGCAAGTACGCCACAATCTTGCTTAACTTACCATGAATGATGCAAATATAGCACCAGGCTACGGCAAATGCCGTAACTGTGGTGTGCAATTCAAAAGGTACTCTTTATTGAGTACACACAAAACATGTCAAAGATGTACGGCATCAAGACTTCAAACTCAAAAAACATTTAAGTGCATAGGCAAAGAATGTTCATGTGGTGAGGAGCATCTATTCTGCAAAAACAACAGGACACGAAAAAAGAAGAAAACAAAGAGACGCAAAGCAAGTAAAAAAAGCACAAAAAGAAGACTTTGGCTCAATGTTTCAGACAATGGTCGTGAACTAACAGAAGCAGAAAAACGAGAAATGAAGGCAACAAGGTGTAAAAATAGGGCGATTCGAAGAAAAAAGAATCTTCCAATACCGCATCCTGCCTTTCGTACACAGACATAGACGGAATTCTAAGACCCACCTGATTCGAGATACGGTGGCGAGTAACAATCTCGAAAACTTATCATGCAAAAATAACGCTCACACAGCCACGAGTGTGTGAATAAACATCTCGATCATAGTTCGAGGATGCGTACAGCATACGAGCCGAAAGGCTCACTTAACTATCCCGAGGCCTTGTCAAAGGTAAACGGGGCAAGCGAAACCTTGCGAACGCTCGAAAGAGCAAATTATAATGGCCGAAAGGCCACAAACTGTGGTGCTCAAAGAGTATAATTGGCGTTTCAAGCCCTTTTAGGGTTCTCGCCAGCCACAACAATACCGAGCCGAAAGGCTCACCAGGAGCAGAAATGGCCGTAAAAAGCCGGTAACTGTCTCATGGGCTGATAAAAACCAGATACACTCATAGGATCTCGACGGAGAAAGCATGGGAGAGTGACGATCTATAAGGTCGGCGTAAAAGGACAGCCCAATTCCACTACTCAATGGAACAACTTACCATAACTTATCAGCGAAGAAAACCATAACTGGGCGAAGGTAAAGCGTCCAGGGGCGAGGGGGCTTCGCTAGGATTCATCTCCTTTAATCCCTCCTCGTCCAAAACTTATCATCCATATCTACCAAAACCTCCCTCCTAATAACGCAAGAGGGAATTGGGTGTGGATCCTTCACCAGCCTCTCTACGGTCAAATGAGAGGTCTATGATTACCAAGCGGAATCCTGAGCAAGAACGCGGTAATTATCTAATAAAAGGCTCACTTACCGTCGCCAGAATCCGCCTAGGACTCCTCTCTTACCATAGAGATGAGAATGCGGGCTTAACACCCTCCTTAATTGGAGGTGGCGGCACTTACCATCCGTAATCTATTCTAACTTTCATAAGTTAGCAGGAAGCACCGTATAACACAGATAACGGCACTTGATCCTAAGCAAGAACAAGCAATAACAAAAAGGCTAACTAACCCAACTTGATCCTAAGCAAGAACAAGCAAGAACAAAAAGGCTTACTTACCGTTCCAGAGATGTAATCATATCGGCAACGAGAATGAGTCTTAGACTCATTCACAAGACCAAAGACGGTTGCCCTGGAACACACTTACCATGCACACTGAAAATGATGCAAGCGTAGTTTTCTACGCTCAAACAAATGAAGATGAAATAGTGAACGCAATCAGCATGAAGGAAGCGAAAGCGACTCTTGCGGTATATAGTGACAATCCGAAGTATTCGGAACTTGTCGCTAAGACACCGAAGAACGCAAAGTTACCTATTATTGCTGCTATCGTCACTATTTCTAAAGATATAAACAACGAAAGAATGCAAAATGACGCAACAGACGAACTAACTGCCTGTGTTGAAGCCTTCAAAAGCGAAAGAATGAGAGCAAACGGAACCTTCTTTATTGGAGAATCGGAATGTGAAATAATTCTATACGGAAAGGAACATGCACAGCAGAAACAGAATGTCTTTAACGAACTTTTGGACAACGAAAAGACTGAGAAAACAGGCTACGGATCTGTACCGAAAGATAGCACATGGGTTTGCCATGGCTTGATTAAGGCTACAAATGTAAAGGGTCAATCAACAGTTGAAGGAAACCAAATGCTTGCTGCCAATTTTTTATCAGGTAGTATGACACTCGGTTCCATCGATATGGAAAACCCCGCCGTAAAACAAATGATGAGTAGAGTAATGACTCCAGATGGAACAGAAGTTCAATCATCTGGGATGATTAGCCGTGAATCGGCAGACTCATTAGTTGCTGGCCTCCAGTCAATCGCCCCTAAAGGTACTAGAGTGGGTTACATCCCAGATACCGACGCAGATGAATTTGCGTCTATGGTATTGTATGATGTGACGCCACAATACACACCAGGGATGTTCAAGGTTGGAAGAGGAATACCTCGAAAGACTAATAGAAACCCATCTGCACAAGAATTACTTGAAGTAAACCTAAATAAATATTTATCTCAAAGTGATTCCAAATATGCAGATATTATGGTCTATCGTGTCAATGCACTAAGTAGGTTTAACCTAATTAGACTTGCAGAACCTTTCCAAGAGGAATTACTAACTAACGGTAAATACTCTCAACTAGGAATAGAGCATGGAATCTCTAGGAATGACAAGAAATTGGCTTTCCTGAATCTAGCCTCTACTAACAACGCTGAATTTATAGATTGGGGAGCAACGAAATTGCTTCTCGAAATGGCAATAGTATCTATGGAGCAAAATGGCTATACGAAGGAAGTTCATAGCCAAATATTCATCCGAGGTTCTAAAGCCGAAAAAGCCTGTGATAAAAGAAGAAGGACTAAAATTCTTCAATCACAAGATATAATCGACATAAAGAAGGGTCCTGCTATGGCAGAACTCTTGTTCGATCTTGTGTATGGACAGGGCAAAGCAGCTACAATAATGAATATCCTAGGATCGGAGAATAGAATGGTCAAACATAACAACCAGCCAACAGGAGTATTATCTAACATTGACTACCTTCTAAGGGAGGGGAACAATGATAAATCAGATAGATCCTCAATAAAAGCACTAAATAGATTACAGCAAATGGCTGTATTTAGGCCGTTCGGCTTCCGTAACGGGAAAGTCAAAGGTAAAAGCAATGGTGCTAAAGGAACGCAAGAGTTCAATTTGTCAGGAAGAATTGGAAGAAATGAAAAACAACTGACACTTTCGATGGTAACTATCGGTGAGAAAACAATCATCGGTCTAAAGGCAATTCCTCTTAGCGAGGGTGCCATCAAACATCGAAGCGCACAATTGAATAAAAACAAGAAAAGGTACTCAAAACCTGCTAAAAAGCAGACTCGTTGAATATCAACCAAAAAATCCTAGGGGTGAGGCGTAAGCCAATGAAGTCCTAGGGTACTTACCATGCAAATTAACGCACAGGTTGCGCCCGACCTCGAAATTAGGGCAGAAATCGAACGCCAAGAAAACCGCCTATCTGGTATTACAGCCAGAGCAGCAGCCATAGAAAAACGGGCTGCAAAAATCAGGAGCAGAAATCCTGGTGCGGGCATAAGTGCTCTGCAAAGAGTATCTTTTATGAAAGTGTTAATTTCGATAATCAAGCCATACTTGGATAACCTCACTACAACCGACAAAGACGGTAACAAACATTTGACAGACGCAGCAACAATGCTTTCACCTACGGTGTTAGCCTCAAAAATTGCTTATGTAGTCCGTTACATAACCGATGCCAGTAATGATGGTCGAGTGACTGAAAAAGTAATCCAATTGGCTAAATGTGATGTAGGATGGGACGAAGAAATCCCACTAACTAAATCAGGGAATCTAGATGCTAGATTCAAACCAGTTAAATTCACAATCAGCAATAATGAATTAATTTCAGTTGCTAGATTCTGTGGATATTGGCGCGAAAAACCACGAAAAGTGGTAAGCAAGACAGTCCCGAAAAATCCTACGCCTCCTATAGACAGCACTATATTGGCTCTAAGACAGCGAGAACGACAAATTTGTTCTTCCCGTCGTAGGGCATTAGCTTTCGAAAAAGAAAAGGAGGATCATATGAAAAGAGTGAAAGATGACAAGGGATGCCACATTAGGGCTAGAAACGCCCAAATAAATGGCACCCGCAAAGGTGATTGTAGAATATGTGATTCAATCCTAAACGGAGACAAGCCAGTTTCCAACAGGATGAAGAGAATCCTAAGACACACCTTGAAATCTAAACCACGAAGAATGTATCGAAAAAGACAACCAAGCCGCATCGTAAATGATGTTTCAACAGGCGATTTACCTAGTGACCCAACAAAATGGGAAGATGATGAAAAGCAATGGCTATCAGCAAATACCAGAATATCTGCTGAGATACAAGCCAAATTGATGAAGAAGGGGGAAGAACTCCTCGTAGACATCATTAATCAGAATCAACCAGAAAAACCCGAATGGCGAGGTCGCCACGGGAAAAAAGTCACGCCGTCTCGATGACCAAGAACGAAAGCCCAAGACCTCGACCCACCTAAGCAGGGGGTCGGGGCAATCCAGACACTATGACCTCCCGATAGGGATAGGGGGCGAGTGGACAAAATCCCTACTTACCATGACATTGCACATATTGTTAATGCCCAGACCAGGGCATGAACCAAACAAGAATGACGGTGAGCCGATTGAATATCTCGTTTTTGACGAGAGTAAAATGAAGCAACCCGTTCATCCTAGCAAGTTAGATCCAAAAAATCAGGATTCTTACTATGCTAAAGCAACGAAAAGGATTCAATCAATCTATGAAGAGAATCCAAGCATATTCCACGATTCACAAGTAGCCCTTTACGCATCAGGCCTTACATCTGCCCTTATAGGGACAGTAAACGCCTGTATTGGACTAGGACTAAATCTAAGCGTAGGAATATGGGACAGGGAAACAGAACAATACAATTTTCAGCCGTGGGAACACAAAAAATCCAAATTATTCGCTGAACCAATTGTTCCATTTTCTTCACTTAAGAAAATGATTTACAAGTGATACTGACCGAGCCACGAATGAAATTTACTGCCAATACCCGAGGGTAACAGTACGATACCTTTTTTCTGCAGAAGAAAGGTATCTAAATATCGTGTGCGCGGTAGCTCCGTTAAGCCAATGACCCGAGGGAATCGACGAGGCGCTCGGAGCACTTACCATGACTAATACAGAAGTAATACAAGCTATTATGAATACTAAGAGAGTATTGAACGGACACTGGGAGAAGACAGTCTCAATGAGATTAAACGGTCCAGGGAGTTATTACCGTCAACACGACGAACATAAGACTCTTGAAGCAGACCTACTGGAAAGTGAATGGACACCATTTGACGATTCAGATAAGGTAATAATGGAGGGATGCAATGCCTTCATAGCCGAAATACCAGGACAAACAGGAATGCAAAAACTAGACCTTCTAAGTGATCCAGAAGATTACGAAGTGAAACTTATAGATGCTAAAAACACAGGTTTTCTAAGTGCAGTTATTGGAATGAACGCACACATAGTAGCCGATGCTGAAGCAACTAATTTCACCGTAATTATCATCGGAGAACATGAAGGAGAAAAAGTAGTTTTCACATTTCACCCAGGAAATCCAGTTGAACCAAGTTCAATTACTGGAGAAGAAAGAACCGTAACAGTCCAAGAGGCTCTCGATCTAGGCTTTGGCCTAGCAAAAATCGAGATAGCCGGACTATAATACTGACCATGTCAAGTCGAATAGCGGCGATACCGCCACTAAATATTAATGCCAAATCAAGGTATTACAAGAAATTAGAAAATGACTTAAATTCCGGTGACGAATACCGGATGAAAAAAGCATCAAAAGCAGTTGAGGAACAAATCCAACTATGGAACGAAGATCTTAGTTGCCCTTATGATGAAACGACACAAGATTACAAACACTATTCTGAAATTTGGACAGAATGGTATTATGGTGAAATTAATCTCGAATTATGGGAGAATTTAGCCTAATGACTAACAACAAGCCGAGTCACCTTCATGGTGGCTCGGCGATTTTTTTGTGCCAACCCGAACTTACCATGACTAATAAATCAAAATATACTCCGGACAATCTATGGGTTGTTGCGGAGAATCAAATGGTAGGGTATTGTGCCTGTGATGCCTCAAACGGGGCTCTATTCACATACGAGAGAAAAGAAGATGCTCAAGAAAGAGCAGAAAAATTGATCAAGAGGTTAAATGGACATTTGCCAGGTGAATATGATGAAGATTCTTGGGCAGGAGTTTTACTACGCGATTGCATTATAGGAGATAATCAAGAAAGAATAATTATGCCCTTTCTCGCAAACCAGTATGGTGAAGAAAAAACACCTTACACTACTTATACAATAGAAGAATGGAACAAGATGTTCCCTAATGGTGATTAAATGTTAGAGATTATTCCGCCATTTGCAATGACCTTCCTGTTTTTTTACGGGGCAATATCCATTTGCAGAGACATTATGGATATTTTTGTATATCTGCAAGGATCAAAAAGGTGAAGAAAGACTCTACTGACCATGACAGATAGTTCAAAAGATGAAGAATATTGCTATGATAAAGCAATAATGAAAGCATGGAAACAGGTACTCGATGCCTACGCAACACACATGGGAGACCCCCAAAATATGACTGTAATAATGGTGAGAGACCCTATAACATTACAGGGAAAGGTGCAACAAATGTTCGAAGATATGAAGGCTGCAAACGGTAGGCCATGCACAAAATATCCAGAAAGGGAAGTTTACGATGTCGATGATAATGCAGGAATGCACCTGATATTCCCTCATCATAATATGCACTATTTTTTCCCTGATGTTCCTGAAAAATCAGAGGGGCGCGAAGATTACTTTAGAGTTCGCGCTTACGGAAACAGATTGGCAATTGAAGAAATAATAAATGCAAATATGAAGAAACTGTGAACTGACCATGACAACAAAAGAAGAAATCATAAAATTTCTACAAGAGAATTACACCAACAACGATGAACCTGCTCTAACGGTAGAAGCAGGAGAAAAAACACAAACATGGACACTAGCAGGACTTTTCGTGCGAAGGTGGCTCAATGACAGGTATGATGCTCCAGGTTGGGGCCTTACCAATGTCGGAGATGTGTATATTTACTTGTGTGTAAATAAGGAATCTGTCGTCGAGCATGGACTCATTGAAAAAGAAGGAAACAACAACTCTGGTTTCCCCTTATGGTCCGACTACGACTTCGATACTTATTTCGCCAACCACATGTGTGATTGGCACAAACAAGAATAAACTGACCATGACAGATAAACAAATTATCCCATCCTTCAAAGAAGTGATGGAAGATGAAATTATAGTAAACGAACTAAAGAGCCTATACTTGGGAATTGCCAACGGAACAGACTCAGATGGTTCAATTGACGACTGGGAATGTATCCTAGCAGACAGAATGAGTGCAATCATCAATGATGATTTAGAAACCTTCGAAAAGAGATGGGATCATCTCAACGGTAGGACATACATGACAACAATAACAATGCCTAACAAGGCAGCAGACATCATCTTTGAGACGCTTGCAATGGATATAGATTCTATACACATAGACAACGGAATCAGAGAAGAACTGCAAACAGCCCTAGAAAGCATTAAGACTATTTAGAACTGACCATGAGCACAGCAATACATCATGCAATGAGTTCAGCAAAGAAATGGGGTGGAAACCCCGATGACTACATATCTATACATGATTGGTTCGACCAATCAAAAGAACATGGCTGGAACTTTACGCACAGAGCGATATTACACCACACGCTAGGAATAACGATCTGCGAACAGGTCTTTGGTCCTATGTGGGTCGTAAAAAGCACAGGAAAAAAAATACCAACTCGGTGGATAGGAGAACAACATCTAATGGAAGATTTCGGTTTTGTACCGACTCCAGCAGATTGGATGAAGACTATCAAACCAGAGTCTTGGATGCTTTTAGGAGCTAAAAGTGCTAAAGAATTAGGACTAGCAGAGGTTCAAACATGAGTCGAAACAACCCAATACCGTATGTCGGATGGTTTTCTTCAAGAGAAATAAGCCTATACAATAAAAGATGGGTTCGTAAAGACGATGTAAAAAAGTGGGCGCTGCTACTAAGTAAAGACAAAAACACTTCATCTACTGATTTTGAAGTTTTGAAGTTTTTAGAAGAAGAGGAGTAATACTGACCATGACAAACGAAGAAATACCGAATCCTTACGAAGGAATTCGAGACAAAAATGAATTGATAGAAGCAGTGGCTTCTGATGCTGTTGGTGCAAGTATGCAACTTGCATTTAGCAATCATTCGGGCCTTTCGCCCGAAGAGGTGCATACAGAAGAACAAAAAGTGATGGCAGATTTGATCCGCGAAATGAAAGAGGAAAATTGGGCGATTTCCAAGATTCTATCTTTGGTTTATGACATACACGAAGAATACTTCGTACAAGTAGGCTTTCAAGATTCCAACATTGTTGGAGAGAGGGCAAGTGCGGCAAGTTACATTGAAGGCAACTTCTTAACTTTGGAATAATCCGCTTAACTGACCATGATGAAATTATCAGATATTCCCATACAATGCGAAGTATGTGTATGTGAAAGATTAACGCCTGACGGCGGAGTATGCGGAAAATGCATCGATGCTACAATGAATAGCGGCGTAAACAATACTTGTGCAAATGATGAATGCGATATTCATTTCATGTGCGACAATTGCGGTGAAAAAGCAATTGTTGGTTACATGGGTGGCGAAGGTTCAGCATTCCTTTGTTGCGAAGATTGTTGGGAAGAAGTTAGTATGCTTAGTCCCTCAGACCGCGATTACCAAAGCAAACAAAAACAAGATTACTGCGAACATTGCAGATAAACTGACCATGACAGAAAAAGGAGAATATACCTTAGAAGAAGCCAATGATGGCTTGAAAGATAGAAAATATGACGAAAACGATTGCGGTCACGCATTCGTTGAAGTGATGGCATGGATATGCGAGATATACGAAGATTCGTATGAAACAGGAGAACTAGGCCCAACTGGGGCTGGAATAAATGGTGGAGCTAAAGGAAGATACAGAAGTTTTGAGGATGTGATAAACGACTTCTCGAAGGAATACGGTCTTTCTAGCGACCCTGCACATTGGATTATCACTTTCAATGGAGCCAGATGGCAACTAGAAACTGCTAGACAAGTCGCAGACCATACGGAAGCACAGAACGGAGGTTGGATGCCTCCAACCAAAACAGAAATCGTAAAATGGATGCAAGGCGAATACAAGCTATACAGCGAAAATTGGGTTGTTTATTGTACTCGCTTGAGAATAATCAATCTCGATTGATACTGACCATGACAGAAGAAGTAAAGAAGTTCCCGTATAAAGAAGGGGAACATTTCAACGAATTATACCATCACCCGTGCCCAGCATGTGAAACTCCATGGGTAGATTCCGAAGACGAAGAAGGATTCTATTGCACAAATTACGACCAATGGGGGCGTGAATATGAAGCCTTCTGTTCAATATGTGGATATTTCGCTTACATCGAAATGAAAGCAGTTGTAATAAAACAATCATGGAAAAAAAAACCATGACTACTGACCATGAACGAAATTGAAAAAGAGGCGATTGACCTACGATTTTCCTTGCACAAAGTAAGGGAAATTTGCTTACACAATGCTAAGTCGAATCGAATAAGGAAAACCGCACAAAATGAATTTTCAGCGTTAGCTGATTACATAGGATGCTTGCTTCTAAAAAATGAATGCGGGGACCCCTCGCATATTGCGGGGTGCTGCTGCAAGAGAGAAGAGGCATTGTTGCGCTGGGCGGAAGATTTAGATGCCACATATAGGCCTACTAAAGTCTCAGAAACTCAGGCTTCTTTGCATGAGGAACAGGCTTCGGAACTCACTGGGATTGCTCGTTAACTGAGTGATTCACCTACTGACCATGATACTAAAAAATATGAAACTGCAAGTGGAATGGGAATTACCCGTTCTACCAAAGCAGACATCAAAAAAAGTAAATGGTTCTGGAACGGTACTAACGCCTTTCCCTAACAAAGTGATTAGACTATATGAGAATAATAAAACAGACAAGAATATAATGGACACAGTAAAAGGCTGCAAAGGTGGATGTTTCGGTTGTTATGCCGAATCCTCCATGGGAGTCACATTCAACGCCGTTAAGTTCGATAGTCCACAATCTCAGATACTCGAACCCGTAAAACTTCAAACAGATGTGTTATCGCACTTAGAAAGGTGCAGTAGAAGAGACACAACGGATATTCCGAAGGAATGGGTTAGAAACGGAGTAATGGGAGATCCCTCATATGACTGGGATCTAACAGTCAAAGCCGCAGAAACAGTCAGCATGGCTGGTTCAAGAATGGTGATTATCACCAAGTTTTGGCATACGCCTAGTCCATCACAACTAGGGAGGTTAGCACTTTCTGGCGCAATCCTACATTGGAGCGTCATAGCAGGATATGACTGGACTAGAGAATTCGACCCGAATTCCCGAGTTCCGGCGATTATAGACATTATCAGGAGATACAAAAAAATGACTCCGCAAGAATCTATATTCATGCGATTATGCACATTCCCCTGGAAAAAGAACCAACCAATCGAAGAAGGTATGGGAGATATCCTATGGCATGGTCAAGAGGCTTTCTACAATCTAACTATAAAAGAAGGAATTAGAATAATTGAAACCCCTTGGCAAATGCGAAAAAGCGATCCTAGAATGGAACACATAGACAAAGAGATACTAATTCACCCCAAATCATACAAGGCCAAAAAGTACGGCTTAAAAGATGAAAACGGTGAAACTAAACTCAAAACAGGATGGGTTTATGGTGGACCAAAATACTTCGACGATAAACACGCACTTACAGAATCAGACGCACATGTTATTGGCTGCGTTACAGATTGTGGACCTTGTCCAAACCAATGTGGTTCGACAAGCTCCGCAAGCAAACAAAGAACATTACATGCTCTGATGATGTAAGACTGACCATGACAGATATAAGAAAAAACCTGATTATCAGGACAAACGGAAAAGTCGAGCCCATTGAAATAAATGGGTATCAAGGACTAAAAGCAGCAGTTGGCGGTTTGATCGAAGCCTGTATTGGCGGAGATGACTACACGCTATGGGCTAATGAATCAGGTAGGCTAATGGGCTTACCAATGAACCAAGTAGCAAGAGAATTTGTCGCAGAAATGAAGCAAATACCGATTTCTAATGTTCTATCACTTCACGGTGATATGGTATTAGCAGGGTGCGACGGAGAAGGAGGCGACACAGATACGCCAGAACACATTCGTATAATCGCCGAAGGACTATCTATGTTTGATGAACCTCAGTCTGTTTTTATTACAGAAGACGAAGACGGTAACATCACAAAAGAGTGGATAGGATAACTACTGACCATAATAAGTTTAAGAGACAGATTAGACTCGTTTAACTGAACATGAAGGCAAGCATATCACCAATAGAACACCCAGGAATACTGAAAATCCGTATTATTAAGGATGAATACATATTCGAAGAATGGGAATTAGAGTAACTGACCATGACAATTAACGAATCAGAACAAAAGCAAATGACAACATTCGTCGGACAATCTTGGATTGACGAATACAATCAATACTATATTTGCGTGGAACTGGATATGGAAAAGATAAAACAAGAAAAAGAACAGTATCAGGTGTTATTTGAGAATAATCCTAACATCAGTTCTATTGAGACTCCGGCAAGTGATCCAAAAGAAATTTCAGTGGACACATTTGATAAATTACAAATTGACGAAATTGACGAATTAATCGAATACGAGGGGCCTGAACTAGAAGAACACGATGAATGGAGACCGAGATATGCCTCATTGGAATATAGAAAAGGAGGCTCTGTTGTTTACAGAGTAGGTCCAAGATTCCTCGACACAGTTAGCACCTTCTATATATATGGACGCTTTACCAATTGGATAATCGGATGATATTCAAAACTGACCATGATAAACGCAAAACAATCATTTAGAGAATGGATAGAGGAATTTTTGGAACAAATACCAGATGACGCACAAATCAACTGCTGCATTGAATTATCCTATACTAAAGATAGAAAAAATGAAATTATGATTACAGGGATTAACCCAAATAACCCTGAATGGCAAAAGAAATACCCTAGCACACGAAGTTGCCTAGGGGGAAGTCCGTATAATCATGCGGCAAACTGACCATGAGACCAGCACTTATTAGAAAGAAAGGAGAAGAACTAGATTTATTACGCCGCAAGGCCTCTGAATTATTCAAGAATCTTCACATTTCAAAAGAAAATATAGCTAAGGATGCGATAGAGGCATACATTACGCTTTGGCAAGTACAGAGAAAAGCACGATACGATCTTTTCAAGATAAAAATAGAAGAAAAAGAATTTCCATTCGGCTCGGAATGGAATAAACAACTATCTGATGCCAACGATCCAAATAAGGAAGCAATCAAAATAATTACCAAGTTTGTAAAGGCGGGTTACGCCAACTTACATTTGTAATTACTGACCATGAACTATACTTTAGAAGAAATTTTAGAAGCATGGGATTCGTCATATGGAGAAAATATGGCGGTAGAATACCCAGGATTCTTTGAAAAATTAATTAAAAAAGAAGAAACACAAGACCATGATTTTATGTGGATGAGAAGCCCACAACAAGCACTAGATGAGATAGCATTCCTAATACATATGGAAGCCCCACTAAAGGAACAAGACAGATGGCTAACCGCTTGTATAGATCTTGATCTGGTTGAAGATAACAAATAGACTGACCATGACAACAACAATAACAGAACATGAAGTTATTATA
>Ga0315315_10004018_pt1 | contig 13578 bp, 13 predicted proteins | sample M140m3416metaG_FD_203699 | JGI IMG/M metagenome (GOLD analysis project Ga0315315, IMG submission 203699) | Ammonia-oxidizing marine archaeal communities from Monterey Bay, California, United States - M1 40m 3416 | ecosystem: Environmental > Aquatic > Marine > Intertidal zone | place: USA...
CCGAAGATTGCAATCGCATTGGAGAGCCTTATAAGCCTCTTTCAGAACACGTTGATGGTCTAGAAGTGTATTGTGACCAGCATCAGGATGGACGACTTGTCTGTTTGTTGCCTGTGGGTGGTTCTTATTCGGAAACACTGTCTCATGCGTTTCATACAGTTTCAGGATTTAATACTCGACGGCATGCCCTAGGAGATATAACTTTAGAGCAACAAACAGTGCACGACGCTTTGTTAGCATCTAGTCGTATTTTGAGAGGTATTGTCCCAATCGCTGGCCAGCGATTAGGTCCCGAAATTACTTATGAATTGGACCGTGGTGCGATTGCTGGAATGGTCGGGACGATTGAAATTACCTATCAACGTTCTAAATATTTCGTGACGGTCAGCGCCCGTAATATTGGTCAATTTATAGTCATTCCAAAGCCTTCTAGAGATAATAAGCGCGGGTTACAAGATATTACACCTGAAATGCGCGACGCTATTCTGGTATTGGCAAAGGGTATATTAACTAAAGGTCGTCGTGTGGGCAATCCAATTGAAGAAGGTTTCCGCGGCAAGCGAATTCATTTTCAAGAATCTGGTTGGTATATAAATGGACATCGTTGGGACGACCAGCGTGTACGCACTCACCAGTTGCGCTTGGAACCTGATTTTCAAAAGTTGGATAGCCCGACGACAGAGCACGTGTCTTGGTCTTCCACATTTGGTCAGGGACATGTTTTTTCGGCGGGCTGTCGTCAATTTGCATTGGGAAGAATGGCTGGATACGACCCGCTCATAACCATTCCTAAAATGAATCGCGAAGGCAAAGGTACTGACGAAGCACTTGTTGGTACGGAAGCAGAAGCGTATCAATTTTTTATGCATCTCTCGAAATACTTTCCAGATGCCATCTGGCCAAGTAAAAGCAAGCCATTTGCATTCGAAACGGAATGTATCGCGTTTCGAAATGAAATATGTGCCAAGTTACGCGCTTCTATGGCCCATGAATGTGACTGGCTGACGTGGACGTCACAAAAGACATTGAGGCCAAGTCAGTTGCAGGCTTTATCGGAAATGCACGCTGCGGACCAACATGGCCTCGCTACCTTTTTGTGGATGTTGGTGGGGCAAGGAAAGACGTTGACAGTGCTTCAATTTTTACAGGAGACGCGTTCTGCCAAATACATTGTATGGTCTTTGCCAAAATCAGCTGTGGAATCGGTAGCAAGGCAAATTACAGAAGTCGGTTGGAAACCAGTACAACTGTATCCGTCACAAGGCCTCTTTAAGAAACATTCTTCGGCTAGTTTGGAGGCGACTCGAGACACTCGCCTGCTCGGAAACGTGGTCTATATGATAGAACACGACCATTTATATAAATTAACAGGACAATTGTCAGGCCAGATGAATCAAACAGCCTTTGTGTTTGATGAAGTACATAAAGCGATGCAATCCGGTACAAAAAGAACTGCGGCAGCTCTGCAACTTGCTAGAATATCTAAACAATTGGTGGCACTAACTGGTACGCCAATTGTGGATAAATCTGGATACGGTCTGATTCAATGGCTTCGGCTGTGTGTTCCTTTTCCAGTACGAGCTTCTAATTTCTGGGTGGCAGCGAACTCAATGATTTCTCCTCTGAATACAGGAGAAGTAGTAACCCAGGATATTGTTGTACAGGCTCCCGAAACAATGGAAGAAAAGGCTTATTTTAAGTCGCTTTTTCCGTCAAGGGCGCCGTGGCATGGCCAACTTAGTACTCCGTCACACCGCCAATGGTTAGAAATGCGAACAAAAACCGATGAAATTGTCACAAAGTATGTAATAAGATTGGCACGGCAAATGATATCAAGACATCCTACGAATTGGCGCGCTGAGCATTTTATGGCGTGTTCTGTGGAAAGGAAATCGCCAGAAGGGCATTTTGAGCAGCACAGTCAAAGACCATTAATCGTTGCTTCATGTCAAGCGCATGCCGTAGAGATTGTGCATGGATTATTGCAAAGTGGTGTTTTAGCATCCGATATTTTGTTATGTGGTGGTGCCCGTCCTTCACATCTACATAATTCCGCGATTCACAAAAAATCAATACATTTGACGGAACAAGCTGTTTTAGATGAAGAAGAACTGCCTTTCAAGTGTGTCGTCGCCGCCATTCGAAACTGTGAAGGATATTCATTGACGTGGATGACATGTATGATTACTGGTTCATATCCATCGAATCAAGCTTCGCGAACACAAATGAGAGGCAGAATTAATCGCTTGGACGCACAAAGACTGTTTAAAAGATATATTACTGTATTGGCTGGAACAACAACGATAACGCATCGTTATCATTTAGCTGCCAAGATGATGGAAGACGCGTTGAAAAAGACATCTACAGGTCAGACTCGTAAAAAACAAAAATCAAGTTTATAAATATATTTTTTTTTAAAAAATTAATGTCTCATTCTTCTACGAATTCTTTCTGAAACCCCCTTTTGAATGAAACGGCTGGGTGACGAATTAGAACTTTTGGTTGAGTCTGTATTTTGTACTTTCTTTTTCTTGGAACCACAACACAAAAATGACAAAATAAATCCAATAAGAGCTACAATAATGACAATAATAAAAGAATCGTCCATTTTTTGATACCATATTATGTCTGATGTTTATTTTTATACTATGTGTAACTTTTTCCATTTTTTGGGGGTATAAACTCGCAGCACAATTATGATATAAATGAATGAGGCAATGTCTATGTCTATGCGAGTAGATAGACATAGGACGGAAACTGAATTTACTATTAAACCCCGTATACCTACTGCATGGATACCCGATTGTCGAGTTCGAAGATGTTTTGAATGTAATTTGGAGTTTACATTTTTACGGCGCAAACATCATTGTAGACGATGTGGTCGTATTTTTTGTTCGGGTTGTTCCGCGTATATGGTTGTGCCTCCATCTTATGGCGATAAAAAACTGCCTGTTCAGCGCATGTGTAGTAATTGTGCTAAAAATTCCAATGAGGAAACAGAAGTGGAATGGTTGGTTCAATCATTATCTATAATGCCTGTGACAATACGTGAATTTTTTTTGTTGAGAGTATTAGATAGAAAATGGAATTTAGCGTGCAATACAATGCTTTCGTTTTATAGGGGGTTGCAATATAGATTACCATGTCAACCATATTCGCAATTAGAAATCAATTTTTTAAAAACACATTTTAGAGAATTTTCCAGACATGTTCCTTGGCAAATTCATACCATTATAAGTACTGCAAACCAACGCAATTGGGCCGCGCGATTAAATAAACCGGATTTTTTAAACCCCATATCCTGTAAATTGGCCCTATGTAGTAGAACGTGCTGTCCTACAATGTCTATATCGGACATTATACGTTTAGGCATTACTGGTACTTTAAAAGCATTGCCTTTACAAAAATGGACAATTATTACGTGGAAACATCTCAGACCTCATGTACATAAGAAGATGATGTCTTGGTGGGTTTTTTTGGCGTGTAAGTATCGCCATCTTTTTAAGTTTGGGCTTATTCCTATTGTTAAAAATTCTTTAGATTTAATATATTCGTTATGGTTTGAGTGTCAACTGCAAAAAACCGAATCAACTCGCAATATGCTAAGCCAAGTTCAGGAGATTTTAGAGAAAAATCACACTGTTGCCAGAGAAATAAGAAAAACATTCCATTTGTCAAATCTGATGATAAAATTAGCGCGTTCCCCAAGCGAATATAATGTCCGGTCATTTTTTTGTAAAAATGGACCAACTAGGCTTCCATGGAATCCAGGTATTATACTACACGATATTCGCGAATTTAACATGTTAAAGTCTGCGTCCAAGCCCGTTTTATGTACATTTGTGACTGATAAAGGCAATACGAAGATTTTAATTAAAAATGAAGATGTTCGAACGGATAAATTGGCCATGAATATTAGTTATTGGATATCCGATTTGACACAAAATATTATTATGCCAATATACCAAGTGTTTCCTCTTACAAAAGAAATCGGATGTGTCGAAATGATACCGAATGCTACAACACTATATGACGTACGTAAAAATTCAACTCTATTGAATTTTATCATGAACAAAAATTCAAACACAACTGTTTCTGTATTAAGAGAGAGAATGATAGCTTCTTCTGCGGGTGCTTGTTTATTGGCCTATACTATGGGTTTGGGAGATAGGCATTTAGAAAATATTCTTATTACGCAAGGTGGATATTTAGTACATGTTGACTTTGGTTATGTATTTGGAGATGACCCTAAACGAGTAACTACGCCAATGCGCATTACAGAAGATATGGTAGATGCCATGGGCGGAAGAACATCAGATACATTTCAATCGTTTATTCGTAGAACGCAAAAGGGATACGAGTCTATGCGGCTTTATTCCTCTTTTTGGTATTTGTTATTAGTGTCTGAATATTATATTTTCCATGACAATACTCGACATTGGAAACGTATAAGAGACCACATTTTGAATCGTTTCGTACCTGGAGAATGGGAAGAAGAAGCCTCTTTACAAATTCAAAGCATTGTTCAGTCAGCATCTCAAACATCTTGGTTTCAACGATTGGCGGATTTTACGCATCTAGCTTCGAATCAAATGGATGATATTTTCAATAAAAGTATTTAAATGTCTTTCGCGATAGGAATGGAAAACGTTCCTTTCTTATTTTCAGAATTACAAAATATATGTTGTTCTGAAAATTCATTTGAAAATAAAAAAGAACAATGGCAAATTGTTCTAAGGACTGCATATAACGCATTTAATGTTTCCATACACATCACAGAATTATTCCATATTGACCGCTGGCCAATATCAGAGGTACTTAAAATGTGTATAGAAAAATACAATAATGAAAAAAAAGACATTTTAGAACAATTCAAAGGAAATTTAGATTGTCCCGAGTGTCAACGTGAATTAAACAATATAGAACAACCATTAAAAATTTTAAATGATTTTTAAATAAACACACTATAAATATTTTTTCACATCGTTGTATATGTCTTTTTTTAAAGAAGACAATCCCGACCTTCCCCCACCTCCTCCGTTACTTTCCAAAGAAAAAAAACTCGAAAGACAGATTTTCTTTTTAAATAAGCACATTCTAGATGAAAAACGCCAGTGTATAGCGGAAATGGATTTTTTAAAAGATGAAAACCGCATATTACTGGAAAGAATTCGAGTACTAATGGCTCAAAACGCTGTTTTAAATCAGCGTTTGACGAATACAACTGAAAAAGCCGATTCTGAAAAAAACAAAGATTTAACATTTTAATCTATTATTTTAGGGGCTACGTATAGACATAGATATGAGTTATTAGGTCCGAGTTCCACTTTGAGACAACTCGGCATTTCATTAGAAAACCCTAGTAAACATGGGCCGTTTCCACAACTTGAAAAAATAAATATAGATTTTATAGCGTGAAAGGATAGCATGATTTCGACAGGCTTTACAAATCTATCGAGTTGTACTCTTTCGCCTCCAATGGGTTCTTTATGGACAATTTTACCAAATTCTGTCGATTCACAGCTTAATTCGAATTGTTCTTTTTGCATGTTGACAATCATATCTGTTTTTCCCATGAGAATTCTGTCCATAACATCTTTGATACAATCTTTGTGCATAACAATGGAAACGTCGTGTACGAGTTCGGGTATGTCTAAATGGTCTTCTTCTATATCAATTGCCCTTAAATTAAATTCTGTTTTTTGGTCTGAAGATTGAACAACGATAGTGAGTATTGTATCGCTGGCTTTCCATGTCAAAGTATCTTTTTTAACTTTTTGTAGTACATTTGTGAGTGTTTCTGTGTATACGCCCAAAGTAACAGGTTCTTGACATGTATACGTTTCAAAATAATCTTGCGTCAATTTTAGATTGACAAGGGATGTTTTACTTGTATCCATGGTCATAATGTATATACCTTCTGGGTTAAATGTTATATTCACCATTGGATTAGTATGTTGTATAGATTTGAAAATTTTTAAACATGCCGAGCTATTTTTCCAAGTACAAATCATGATTTGTTATTTATTCGATATTTTGTAATAAATCAAAAATTAAGTGTAACATATGTTCCAAAAAAAATGAGAATGACTATATATGCCGTCTTATTTATAGATTAATTATGGGCAACCGTTTTAATCTATGTTTTTCTATTGGCCAGTATTCTGTAGTAAGCACTTCGAGCAATATTCATGATGGATTTGAAGACGAAGAAACTACAATAGCCGCCATTGCATTGGAATTGGACGAAGATGAATCCGAAAATCCGGGACTTATTTTGGACGAACGTTTTTAAGTATAAATGGCCTCCATCCATAATAACTCACGCATGCAGATTGAATCCACAAATCCAGATGTAGTCATCACCAAGCGTAATGGTACAAGTCAAAAGTTTTATATTTCCAAACAAATGAACTTTTTAAAGCGCCTATGCTCTACAAACCCCAAATTAAATAACGTAGACACTGCTTTAGTATCAAATATGTTAACGCTTGGCCCAAATATGACAACCATTGATTTGGCAAATCATGTGGCAGAGGTCTGTGCGTCATTGACTGTGCGTCATTGGCAATATGGGGCATTGGGAGGAAGGGTGGTCGTATCAATGATACATCGCCAGACGCCCAATACATTTTTAGAAAGCATGTTGTTATTAAGTTCGACACTTTCTAACAATTTCATTGAATGTTGTAAACGAAATGCAACGCAATTCAACGAAATGATAGTCCATCATAGAGATTTTCAATATGATATTATGGGCATCCGTACGTTGCAACGGTCTTACCTTTTAAAAGTTCAAAATGTTGTTGTTGAACGACCTCAATATATGCTCATGAGAGTTGCTGTTGCTTTACATGGAGATAACCTTGAAATGGTCAGACAAACATATGAATCAACAAGTAAGATGTTATACACACATGCAACACCTACATTGTTTCATTCAGGATTAAAAAAACAACAGCTAGCGAGTTGTTTTTTAATGACCATGGCTCGTGACTCTATTGAGGGTATATTCGAAACGCTGAAACGCTCTGCTCTCATTTCCAAAGGAGCAGGGGGGATAGGACTTAGCATTTCAAATATCAGAGGAGCCGGCAGCGCAATTATGGGTACAAATGGAGTCTCAAACGGCCTGGCGCCAATGTTGCGAGTTTTCAACGATACGGCACGCTATGTAGACCAGGGTGGAGGAAAACGTAAGGGTTCATTCGCAATGTTTATTGAGCCCCATCATCCAGATATTCTAGATTTCCTTGAATTAAAAAAGAATCACGGAGTAGACTCTGAAAAGGCACGCGACCTTTTTTATGGATTGTGGATTTCTGATTTATTTATGAAAAGAGTAAAATCCAATGGAAAATGGTCTCTCATATGTCCAACACAATGCCCGGAATTGCAAGACGCCGTTGGAGATGAATATGAAAGACTGTATACAGAATGTGAACAAAGAAATAAAGTAGTTAAAACATTTGAATCTGCACGAGACATATGGTTTGCTATTATAGATTCCCAAATAGAAACAGGGACACCGTACATGATGTACAAAGACGCTTGCAACGCAAAATCAAATCAAAAAAACTTAGGAACGATTCGAGGTAGCAATTTGTGTTGCGAAATAGTAGAATATACTTCACCAGACGAAGCCGCAGTATGTACACTGGCATCAATAGCATTGCCAAAATGTATAAAATGCGGCTCTTTTGATTTTAAAGCACTTGCGGAAACAACCAGTTTAGTGACAAAGAATTTGAATAGAACCATTGATGTGAATTGGTATCCAATTCCCCAAGCAAGAAATTCAAATATGCGCCATCGGCCGATTGGTATTGGCGTTCAGGGATTATCTGATTGTTTCCAAATGTTAAAATTACCATACAATTCACCCGCCGCGAAAAAATTAAATAAAGACATTTTTGAAACCATATATTTTTCAGCATTGAACGAATCTGTAAATATAGCTATTCAAGATAGTCCTTATTTATCGTTTGAGAAATCACCATTTTCACAAGGTAAGACACAAATAGAACTTTGGGGAAAAACTATTTCAGACGAAAGACACCCGTGGTCTGAGTTAAGAGAACGCCTTAAAAAACACGGCGCTAGGAATTCATTATTAACAGCTCCAATGCCGACGGCATCCACTGCCTCTATACTGGGAAACACGGAATCTTTCGAACCAAGAACTTCCAATCTTTATACTCGACGAGTTCTTTCAGGAGAATACATTATTATTAATAAATATCTTCAGGAAACGTTGATAAAAGAAGGACTGTGGTCAGATAATATTAGTAATCAACTTATTCAACACAGAGGCTCGGTACAAAAAATAGATATTATTCCAGATAATATCAAGGAAGTGTTCAAAACCGTTTGGGAATTGTCCCAAAGGGATATTATAGATATGGCGGCAGACAGAGGACCTTTCATAGACCAATCCCAATCGCTTAATATTCATATAGCGGAACCTACTCGAGCAATAATGACTTCTGTTCATTTTTATGGGTGGGAAAGGGGATTAAAGACGGGTCAGTATTATCTGAGGTCAAACCCGAAAGCAAAAGCCTTACAATTTACAGTAGCTGCAAAAAGGCAAAAACTTCCCGAGGATGACGATACATGCATGATGTGCTCTGCATAAACACGGATAATTATACTTTTAAAATAAATTTCTAAAACATTTTATTATTAAATAACATTTTATTATTAAATAACATTTTATTATTAAATAACATTTTATTATACATAAGAACATTGTGGACTCTCATTGCATAGTTGTTCCAGGACAGACATGCCTAATTTTATCTCTGGGAGCATTCGCCCCAACTCTACCAACGTAGTATGCATTTGTGGAACAAGGACATTGACATCATTTAGTGTAGTCTTTACTTCTGGCGCGATAGCACTAATAGACCCCACAATAACAGCCATCAAAATAATGTGCAAGGTTACAAAGATACCAAATGCTATCTGTAAGCATCTGTAATTAAAATTAGACTGTACCTGTGGATGATTAGATGACAACTCTCGAAAGTTTGTTTCCATTTCTTCAATGAAATATTTGTTTTTATACTCTATGTGATTATTTAAACTACACTTATTTGTTATATATGATACTCGAAGGGTTTATTATTACATACGGTACATTGGCAGTGACCATTGACGTGGGTAATGGACAACAATATTACGCGCCCTATGAAGAAATATCTCCAAATGTTGTTAGTTTATTGGGAACTACAACCATTCGCGTAGTATTTGAGGAAGATAGAACTAGGTTTTCTGGTCACTCGCGACATGGGCCTCGGTTTTATGCAACGTCGGTCATGCTAAAAGATACTGTATTGTTATGAACAATTAATAATTTTTACTGACGTTTTCGGTGCCCATTGTTTACCATTGTATACGCGAGTTCCTGAAATTTTTGCATTCTTCCAAGTTTCACCGGCGTGTTTTCCTTTTTGAATCAGAGCACATACAGTTTCGGCGGGTGTTTTTTTTCGGCGGGGTTTTTGTGGTGTCGCTAAAATTTTAGCGGGTTTTAATTTTTTAGCGGGTGTTTTTTTTCGGCGAGTTTTTTGTGGTGCCGCTAAATTTTTAGCGGGTTTTGTTTTTTTAGCAGGTGTTTTTTGTGGTGCCGCTAATTTTTTAGCGGGTGTTTTTTTGTGGGGTTGGGGCGGTGTTGAGGGAGCTGGACTCGCTAAAATTTTAGCGTTTGTCCCCGCTAAAATTTTAGCGGCAGAATTCATTTCAAAATAAATTAAATCCCGAGTATAAGCATAAACATTATACTTTGGTACCACAGATACGCCACCAACATACAACTCGTCATTGGCATGGTCTCTATCGATAGTTTGGCCCCAACTATCTGCAAACAAAATATGTGTTTGATTATATGCAACGACAACACGTGCATGACCATTGAATGCAACACCAACAACATTGCCCACGTCAAGTTGAGATTCTATGAAATGGCCTACAGCAGTGGTAATGGGGTTATTTTTAACCGTTTCAATACCAAATCTTTTTTTAGCTCCATTTAATTTATCCTGGGTAAAAAAAAGTGCGTTTGTCATCAATTCTCGATTCCCGTCACCGCGAATGGGTACATATCTAAATTTAGGATGTCGAATGACCTTTTTAATAGGTGCTAGTCGTCGTCCAGCGTCAAGCATATCCGCATAGTACATTATATAGCTGACGCTTTCCTCAATGGGGTACCATATTTTTTGTCTCCAATAATTTACTTTTTTTATGGATGTCCAGCCTAAAGAGTGTATTTCTTCATCAAGTCGATTGATGTGTATTAAATGCATTAATGAGACAAGAGTACATGCGCCCTCTCGGCCCTGGTCAATCTGTTTATACGTTTGAATATTAAATGGCGATTTTGCCAAACTTTTTTTAAAATCATTCGCTATTCGTTTTTTACGGGATGCAACTTTGTTTATATCGAACGAAATGGCACAGCTGTCTCCCGGCCGCCATTCGCTAATGCCCGAAGCAAGTTTTTCCCTTCTGAATCGTACGGAGTTTGGGTCGTCATCGATGGCTTGTTTTTCTTCTTGAAACATGTATATAGATTTAGAATATTTATATAGTATATAAAATTAAACAATTAATTATACAAAAACCAATGGTTGTTTTACATGAAGTTCGTCAATTTGTGGTCCTCCTTCTGCCAATATTGAATCGGATGTTTTATCGTTTTTCTTTTTTTTGAGACTGTGTGGCGCAGCAATAGAAAGGAACATCAACCCGATAGATGCATACTGGATGGCATTAAAATTTGTGTCTGATACATCTGCGGGGGGGCATGCGTCAGGGTATAATTGAATTTGTCCCAGTGTTGCTCCCGATGCCGCGACGCCAAACAATACAGAAAGTGTCCATAATAAAATGGCTCCACTACGAGCTCCAGCCATGTCCTTTTCTCTGGCCCATAACCAAAAAGCGTTTGCAACAAACGAACCGGCCAGACATATTCCTGCTACAGCGGGAGCCGTAGTTAATGAATAATCAGACTTACTGCACAAGTCATCTAATTCGTACATGATGTAAAATTGCAAAATTGCGGCGGTGGCTAAAGCAAGGGCTATTCCAGCGAAAAAAATACTTTTTGCAGAAAGCATGTATGTGTATAATAACTAAACTTATATACCGTCAAAAAATTAATCGGACTTGCGAATATTCAGAGATATATAATTTCGATATTGTCCAGAAACTCCGTTAAAACGGGTTAACAATTTCATGGACGCTTGGATATTTTCCATAGTATCTCGCACACTGGTACATACATTTATCAACCCATAATTTTCTGACATATTCACTGTTTTTTTTAATTGGCGCAATATTACTTTACATACACTTATCGGTGTTACGATTAGACCTTTATAAATTTCTATTTCTATATTTGCATTTGCACCGGATTCTAAGAGAAGTTTCACTATTTTAGGCTGGTCTAAAGACCAAAACAACAATGGTTTATTATTTATTTCACTATCCGCTGATTCAGTTTCTAAAAAAAGTCGAAGTTTTCTTTTAGAAAATTTCATTCTATTTATTATAAACACACCAATTTTTAGACACACTTAAGTTTAGAATATTCTAAACTTAAGTGTGTCTAAAAATATAGAATACATATATTTCATAAGATGTCTGGCGACGAAATCGCCGAGCGCTTATCCGTAGAATACGTCATCAATATGAACGCAAAAATCGTTGAAAACCGCGCCAAACGCGCAACGTTGCATTTTCCGAGCGGTGGGGCAGCGAAAGAATACAGTGGAAATAGTTATATCTTCCAAGTTGGTAAAAAGCATGCGTCCAAAAATATCCCAGTCAAACAAGTCGCCACTTGGATACAACAATTACCAAAGAATGCTGACATTATTCTAATTCATTCCACCCGCAATTGCCATCATTGTGGCAACGCGGCGTGGAATTTCATCGATTTCGAGCGTCGGGGACATTCTACGTGTCCCCGTTGTGGAACTGAACACCGACTAAAGCAAAATAACTTTAGTCTTCGGTTGAACGACGACGGCCAAGCAAATAAAACTCAGTGGGAACACACACCGGGAATGTCACACAGAGATTGTGAACTACGAAACAAAAAGGGAAAACGTTTTGAGATAGGAGGGCAGAAACCAAAGTCACACCTTCGCAATTATTGGCGCATTCGTAAGAAAATCGACGGCATATCACAATTCTGGCATTTTATGGCCATCGAGAGTATTATTCGGAGAGCAAAAACGATTCTCAAGAAGTTTTATTATACCATTCATGACGATACGACCCGAGTTACGGATGATTCCTACAAATTGCCTCATGGCGGTGCCGCATTAGCAGGTTCGTGTTTTTACGTGGCCGTACTTGAATTTGAATCAAGAGTCGGATTTAAAACCCAATGTACGCTACCGGCCATTCAGGAACAAGCCCAAAGTGAACGTGACCTAAAAAAAGGTCGCAGGTGTAGAGATGTTACAGACAGAATTATTTTAAGATACGCGTCGCGTATTAAAAAATGCGGCCTTACAAGTGTAAAAATACCCCAGATAGGCGCGGAAACATTGCACTTTCATCCAAAGTCGGCTGCGATTGAACATGCCAGAATGGCACTTTTTAACGAGTGCAATCCGGTTCGTTTTCATTTGCCGTCAACTCAAGGTTGGGGTATCAAGGTAGGAAATACAAAAAAGGGAGTTTTGTATATCGAAGATTGTCGGCCTGGAGGCAACGCTTGGAAACAGGGTATCCGAAAAGACGACTATATTTTCCAAGTCGATAAAGAAACGATTGGCATTGATTTTACCCCTGTCAAATTTGAAAAATATATTGGCAATCTTCGAAAAAAATCTACAGATAAACCGGTTATAGAATTTATGATTATGCGTAAGAATAAAAACTAACTATAAATTTGACTAAATATAAAATTAAAATGTTGTTGTTGTTATTGTTGGCCGTTGCGAGTGCCTATCTCGAAGAAACATTTACTACACAAGTTTTTCCAAAAAAACTTGGCATATCCGATTTATGCACTTTATATACAACTGATAACATGACTTATGTGAGATATCATGATAATCAAATCAAACAAATTAATATAACGTCAGATATATTCGCTGTAAACAATCCTTGCGATTTGGTATTATTTGGGTTTCCTGATAATAATAAAGTGGTGTTATGGAAACCTCAACTTAATATCACACAGGAAATCGTACCAGAACAACCTGAAGAAGTTAAAGTTCACAGATTTGGTTATTCGTTAGATGTTCAAAATCAATCTTGGGTTGTTGGTGCGCCAGGCTTGCCCAATGATAAAGTAGGCAACGGGTCAACGATTGGGTATGCTTTTGTATATGATGGAGATGAATTACATTCGTGCCGTTCGCTGTACGATACATTTTGTTATCCTTTAGGAACTGAATGTAAACTGGCAAATTTTAAAAACACCAAGGATTATTACAAATTCTTGAAATCAGACTCGAGATATAAAGGCGTGTTTAATGACAAAAATACACTCACTCAAATCAAAGATGAAGAAATGCCAAGATTCCAAAAAATATGCATTCATCCACAACA
>Ga0315315_10004019_pt1 | contig 13577 bp, 8 predicted proteins | sample M140m3416metaG_FD_203699 | JGI IMG/M metagenome (GOLD analysis project Ga0315315, IMG submission 203699) | Ammonia-oxidizing marine archaeal communities from Monterey Bay, California, United States - M1 40m 3416 | ecosystem: Environmental > Aquatic > Marine > Intertidal zone | place: USA...
TGTAGGACAGCGGGGACGGAGCCGCCCCCGCTGGTCGAGGTTGTTCCGCCAACATGGATGAAGTATCAGATGAAATTATAATCAGGAGCGTACAGTACGACTGCATGTCATGCATGTATCCCGGAGAGAGATCCACGGTCCACGGCTGAATCGGCCGATCTGGTCAAAAAAAAAGTCACAGTAGGGACATTTATTTACAGCTGTATTAATTTTTACATACTACGCTCGTACTACTCTATTAGTATTATTATGTACGAGCTCGTGTAATACTGTTAGTACCTACTCTACATTATTATTATTACTAGTAGAGTATGTATTCATACTGTAATATGCATATCATAATACTAGAACTACTCGTAGAAATATATTATACTACCTAGAGTATTACTAGGAGTATATATACTAATAGCTAGTAATAATAATATAACGCATAATATTACTAGCTAGTATCCATATTTTATTACCAGCCAGTTTGCATTTTATATTAATACTCTAGAGTATTATATCATGATAACGACATCAACAGAAAAAAATAATATACTCGAGTACAGTAGAAGTATTTACTAGCTAGAGTATGCATACTCTAGGGTACGTATTTAACTACAACTGTACTACTAGAGTAGCTGTCACGGAATCTGTGGCTACATATCCACGAGCCTTCGTACTCTAGCTACAAGAGTATGAATTCCTGCCAGATAAGATTTTTCAGTCAATCTGCCTGGCCACAGTTTTCTCCCTCTCTGCAACCTCCTTGATACCCCTGGAATGCTTGATCCGGTTCTCCTGCTTTTTCCTAGAAGACTCCTTCTGGGTCTGCGCCACGGCCGTCTGCTTCTTCACGAACTTGGGAGCGTTGCGGGACTTGCTGATCCTGCGCACCTCGGGCATGTGTTGGTATTTTTTCACCAGAGCCTGTCGGTACCGGACCGCCCGCTCCTCGCGAGCAGTGGCCTGGCCGATGTTTGCCGATGCGTGGGACTTCCACAGACGAAGGTTCGTGTCGTCACTCCCAGAGATCACATAGCGATCGTCGGCGGAGTAATTTACGGTGAAGACCCTTTGCATCCGCTTTGTGTGATACATCTCCCGAGCGGTTCCCTTCCGCGTGGGAAAGATGCGGATCGTCTTGTCGTACGATCCGGTCACAAACTCCCTCCCCGTTGGTGACCACGACAGCGCCATAACTGCGCCGACGTGCCCCTTGTAAATCATGAGGGGCCTATCCAGTTTGCGCATATCAAACCCGTAGGCGTTGTAGTCCTCGTTACCGACGACAAAATTCATGGGCTCCATCGGATTCCACTCTAGGCAGTTGGATCGCATGGTCAGGATGGTTTTGCGCAATGGACTAGCGAGACGGGTATCGAACAGGCCTATACCACGATCAACGGACGCCATGGCTAGGATAGATCGTTCGGCGGGGTTGAAACGAACGACGTTGGCGGTGTCGTCTGAACCCCACAGGTCCTGGTGGGTCTGGACCGGATTCGATCGGTCGGGACTCCAGATCTCGACACTAGAGTCCGACGCGGTCGCAAAAAGGTCAGAAGTCCGATTGTGGTCAATGGATTTGAAGGAGCCATCGATTCGCCACGTTTCAAGAGGTCCGTGGGGGGTGCCACCGGCTTTGGCGAGGGTGGCGCTGCTTCCGCTTGCACCCAGGAGTCCCTTGTTACCGCCCCCGTCATCGTCCGAGTCCGAATCGTCATCTGCGCCAGAAGAAGCGGGATAGACACGCCAACGCCTCACAAGGCCATCATCTCCACAGCTGTAAAAGTGTCGCCCGTCGTTGTCAAATGTGAGTCCCGTTATGATGCGAGAATGCCCCCCTGGAAGTTCCGACATGCAACGTCTCGAGGCCAGATCCCAGATTCTAATCTCCCCATCGGCCGCCCCAGACACGAAGGGTACCAGCGCTGTCCGGCTGACGGCAGTAGCGGTGACACCATCCCTGTGCCCTTCTCCCAGAGATGCCAGGAACGGCTTGGCGAACATTCTATCCAGCTTGGCAGCGGTGACCGCACGGGTGTATTCGCGGGCGCGGGCCATGGGATGTGACGACGGGTCCAGGTTGCGGTGGTGCATCCGAAGATCGCCGGAATTCTGCCTCTCAGTCGAGGCCGCGCTTCGAGACAAGGCCTTCACCTTCATTGGCAAAAAAGGAGGAGGCCTCGAGAGTGAATGGATGTTGGTGAGGGGCTCCGGAGTAACGAAAGAATGAAAGTGGCGTGGTGTGGATGGACCTGGACGACTGAGGGATGAGGGCCACACACAACCCTAACCCCTATAAGTAACCCTTCGTTCTTACTGGGTTGGGGTTTATGTAAACATTGTAAATATATTTTTGGGTATATATACTTACATCGATTACTATAATTCATAATATGCAGAAATAGAATACGAGCTCGTATATTATATAAATAATATTGATATAATATAATATTATTATATCGCGCACTTCGTGAGGGAGATCTTCGACGAGTCTGTCGTTGTGGTCGAGGAGTCCATATTCATCGAGAAAACCAACCCCTTGGTACGAGGATGAGCCAAGCCAGGGAGTGCAACCTCCTCCCTCCCCAAGCCCCAGCACCAAGGACAAGCTACGACTAACTAGGAGAGACGAAATGATCGACAAGGTCAACGCGTCCAAAAATGCGACCTCCCCCATCCTTCGCCATACCCAAAACAACAGGCACAGGAAAATTGGATTTTGCGTCGCTTTGGCCGTATTTGCTGGTGTTGGAATCTTGCGACTTCAATGCAATACCGAGTTCCTTATAACGCCTCGGGAAAGGACCGTGAACGAATGCAGCGATCCAATGAAGCCACCGACTCTATGCGATCAAAACGCGACACTGAGGGAAAACTACAGAAATTCAATGCAGTCTTGGTCTCGAGTAAAAAGACGAAAGCATCGCCTGCCGAAACTGCGTGTGATCGAAAATGGAACATTTGTTATGCTTCCGCACCGTAGAAGCTCGTTGCATGTGCAAGGCAGCGCATGGAATAAGACATACACGGTGACAGACAGAGGATACAAGAAACTCTCTCCTAAAAACTTTACGGATTCGAATATAATCGGCAAGCCCAGACTGCTACAAGGAAATTACATCGCTTTTTTCAACATTTTTGATGATGTCCACGCTCATATAATTATCGATCACCTCCCGGCAATTGCATTCTTTAGGGAATCATATCCAGAGTCCTACAAATTTATTCTGCACGAGACAAAAACTAATAAGGAAATGCTGACTTGGCTTGACGAGGATTTTGTTCTCAGCAGAGTGTTTTGGATGAAGGAAAAGGAGCAGATTCAAACACAGGGGAATCTCTTGATTTGGGAACAAGAAGGCCCTGGTGATGTGAGAAATACTATTGCTGTTGAGGCACTTCGTCGATGGGTCGGAGAGAAAAAGTACCGAAATGTAATCTCAGGGGGAAAGCAATCGCGTGTTTTGTATGTATCAAGAAACTCTCGAGAAGCCACGCATCGTAGATCTGTAGATTGCTTGCACGAACAAGATATAATTCAAGCTATTCAGAATGCCATGATACTTTATGACAGGGATGAAGAGTTGGTAATTTTGACAGGGGCTGATGAAAATAATCGTACCATGAGCCTTCAGGAGCAATTCGATCTGTTCGCCACTGCCGAAGCTATAATCGGTGCCCATGGGGGAGCATTTGCCAATATAATGTGGATGGGCCAAGCCACTGGCTATCGTCCCAATGTACTGGAGTTCATAATTGGTCCTGATTCGCAGCAAGTTCAACCAATTACCAATTCTGGCAGAAAGGGGCCGCCCTTCAGAAAATCATTCTACTTCCTCTTCTCAGAGGCTCCTTGGGTTAATTATTGGCACATCCTGCATTCACCAAATTCAACACAAGAAAAAACTTATGTCGACCTACGTGCTCTGAATGCGGCTCTCGGTGCCATGTGGGGATAAATGCGACCATGAAGAAGTAAGCTGTAAATGTAGCAACGTAAAATCTCAGCTCAACATGCTTGGAGCCTACGCTCGTAAATTACATACATACATGTTTGCTCTAGCTAGCTCTTCACATACATACTACGAGCTCGTAGCTATTACTAGCTAGTACATGTAGCCAAGAAATTGAGGCTTTTTCATTTTTCCGGGAGACGAAAGGACCGCAATTACTAGCGCTACATACACACGTACTTGCTAGTAGTATGCATACTAAGTACTCGTACTAGCTAGTACTAGCTATGCATATTACTAGTACTACTTCTAGAGTAGGTGAATACAGCTGTTAAGAGTCTAAGTACTAGCTAGTAAGTATGCATACTCTAGATAAAAATGTACTAGCTAGCTGTAAGAACAAGAATACATGAAAAGAGAGTAGATCACATACTCCAGCTAGAGTACATTTCCAGCCACTTGTCTCCCTCCGACGTGCGACAAGCGACAACCAACCCAACAGCAGGCAATCATACATCTATACTCGTACACATTACATACATATCCACCAACTCAGTGGTGATACCGCGAGCGGCTCCAATCATGAGTGCTGCCGCTCTTACCAGAAATTCAAGTACGCGCAATGAAGATCTGACGACTCTTCCGCTAGAATTACCCATTGACGATCGCGGCTCAGTCTATCCGCTCTCCACGCATGCGCGCCTCAAGCCCCTCTTCGACGAGACTATTGTCCACCCTGCGATCATCGTGCCAGCACGGAGGACAGCCGAAATCCGTCGGAATCTCTCCCACGTTTTAATGCAGCGTCCAAAGATGAAGGACGTGCATGAGGTGCTTCCAAACGAGCTGCTTCATGGTGAGGATGCCAAGTCGGTCCGAAAGTTGGCCCTAAAACTGAGCCTTTCCACCTCGACAGCTCGATGTGGGGCGACGGACAGCATCTACACCGATCCAGCACTTCGAAAGTTGCTGGACGAGGTTGAGACCATTCGCAGGTCTACCCATACAGTTCGGATATGCTACGACACATTCACGGTGGATGAAATTCTTCGCAGGGTATTGCCCAAGTCCATTACGGAGGTACCCTCGTCCTTCGAAACAGCGGGACATTTGGCCCACATCAATCTAAGGGAAGACCTCCTTCCGTACAAGCATATTATTGGCCAGACAATGTTGGATAAAAATCGTGGCGTGGGGATCGTCGTCAACAAAATTGGGACCATAGAGAATGAGTTCCGAACCTTTCCCATGGAGATTTTGGCTCGCCGACAGAAAGAAGGCGCCGAATGCAGCAATTACGGAACGGCGACGGAACTGGAGGTTGAGCTAAGAGAGGAAGGATGTCGATTTCGCCTTGACTTTGCCAAGGTGTACTGGAATTCTCGCCTGCAATTTGAGCATCGACGACTCGTGAATCTCATTGCCGGTAAAGAGCGAGTTGCGAACGAACGAGCAGCAAAGAAGAAGGGGAAGAAGAGAGGGAGAGAGGAGGATGAAAATATTTGGTGCGAGGATTATCCAAAAGTCATAGTTGCCGACATAATGGCTGGAGTAGGCCCCTTCAGCGTCCCGCTCGCGGCGAGGTTCCGTAACATTACTTGTCACGCTAATGACCTCAATCCCATTTCGTTCCGGTACCTCGAACATAATTCAAAGCTAAACAGATGTGGAGAGAAAACACTCATCACTTACAACATGGATGGACGTTCCTTCGTTCATCATCTCGAGCAACAGGGTGTCTGGTTTGACCATGCAATCATGAATCTTCCTGCTAATGCTCCCGAATTTCTTGACGCCTTTCGAGGATGGAACGGGTTCAGGCATAAGCCTGGTGGCAGACCCCTGATTCATGTACATTGCTTCAACGATAAGGACGACGAAGGAAATTGCCAAGCCGTTGCTCGGTGTGAGCGGGCCCTGAAGTGCAAACTCGACAGGGTGACAGACGAGGTGTCTATCCATATAGTGCGCGATGTATCGCCCAAGAAAAATATGGTTTGCGTCTCCTTTCGTATGCCCTTGGCTGTGAAAGAAGTGGCAAAAATAACCCTGACAACAAAACATTAATAGATAATTCGCATGAGAATAGATATCGCAAAAGTGTGACAAAAATAGAAATCTTTCATATTAAGTTAATTGAATTATTTCGAGTCTAAGCCAATTCCGTCAGAAAATGGTTCATCTCTTTCGTCTTCATCAGATGAGATTACTTCCTTGTACGGATGCGAAAGACAGCAGCCACCAAGAATGTTGCCAGTGCTGTCTAGCAGTTCGTCGATTGACTTTGCCATACACTCATCCTTTAGAAATCGATTATGATATTCTGTCAATACAGGCATCTTCTCCTCTCCTGGAAGCCAATTTGCATGGAACATATATGCGCTGTGCTTCCCCTGTTTTATCCTCTTCATTAACTTGCTTTCATGGTGATAATGATATCCACTTATGAACTTGTTGGGGCCAAGAACCTTCACTCGCAATCCGTGCAGGCTCATATGTTCATTGATGAGGGTCGTCAGAGCGGCTTGATGGCTGTTTTCTTTGAGAACATAATCTCCCATTCGAACAAATACATTGAAGAAATGTCGCGTTCTCTCATTGTTTCGTACAAAGTAGAAACCTGTATTGGCAGCGAGAGCTGAGATCAGAGAGTTTCGTTGGGAAGTTATATGAGTTCCTTGAATTTCAGAGGAAAGATGTTTGCAAATATCGCTGTATATGCGTAGGCCAGAGAACAAATGTAAACACGGTATGCCAAAATTGCGTTGTGCATTGATTGGAAGACTATAAAATGCCCTTCCCCATCCATCTTTGCTACTCACGCGCAAATCTCTTGGGATGATGAAAACCATCGTGTTGGAAGTACATGTCGAAATTGGGAGGAGCTCTCTCTTCAAAGTATTGGACTGGGTCCCTGTACAGCGCAATATCAACGTCAGAGAAGAGAATGTCATGACCAAGGGCGTTTACCATATGAACTGAGTAAATCTTGGAGAGCATAATGAGACCATAATTTATATCGTGGTATGTTTTTGCAGCATCTGAAGGCATTAAGCCGAAAATCTGTTCAATATCCAAGCAGAGGGGAGACAAGGTTTGAGCAAGGTACAGACCTGTTAGAGGTGAAAGTACGAATGAAAGAATAATCAGCATACGAATTGAGTGCTCAAAGAAAGCAGCGAATCCTCACCTCCTCGTCGTAAAAAGTTGCCAGATTCATAGATTTGCTGAGTGTTTCGGTTTCATGATCCGTAGCAAAAACCAAAACACGGCTAAGGTCAATATCTCGAGCCCTCGCCGAGCAAACATAGTTCGTTAGAAAGTCCGCTTGGCCATAGTTCGATAAAAGCACAGTAATTGGACCTCTTTTGCCCTCTACAGATCCACCTCTAGAAGCCAATTCTGCGATTGGCTTGAGTTTAGCCATCGCGGCTGGATACGATGTCAAATACTTGAGGAGAAGACGTCGATTTGCCTCTAGGTGCTGAGGGGTTGGCAAAAGCGCAGCCGTGTTCCTTCCCGGCACATACTCCCAGTCTTCTGAATTCATCTTATCCTCGCGTTCGAATTTTTGGACGTGATAGGAACTCCATTGTCCCATTATGGCTATGCAATCATTCTTATCAGGGGTTGGATCGGTTAAAACAACCTTTACTGCGTTGCACTGTTCCTTCGCATCATTAACTGACATTTCCCGCAAGATGCCCTCCCTTCCTTCTACCCATTTTTTCGGGTGGCCCGAATTGGATATCCCTTCATCTTTTGATGAATACAGCAGGAGAACTTGCTCATTGCCAACCTTCTCGACATCGAGGGCATAGCCTGTGTCAAAGGCATCGTAAAACTCTCTCCTCGAAACAGTTCCCATTTCAGTGACAAGTCTGTTCATAGACGAGGGGAAGACGGATTCATTCCTAGAAGACAAGAACGATCTGGTGATATTCTCAGAAATGCTATCAGGTCCAATAACCGTATCAACATGATATTGTGGTAAAGACACCTCGCCGATTACTTTCTTGTGTTCAAGTTCTATCGCCTCTCGCTCTTTCTTCGACTTCAAAAGCTCTTGCTTCAAAGTCATTATCTTATTCTCAAGATTAGCAATGGTTTCCTCCAATTTCTTGTTCTGCCAATGTACATGCTTGTCAGCTAGACTCAAATACTCCTCATGTATCGATTGAAGTTTGCGGTGGCCATCATTACGTTGTCCTTCAAGGATAGCATCGCTGGGAAGCACAACATTTGAATTCAAATGGGGTCTCATGCCTTCTATCGCCAAGTCGTTGTAGGTGCCACTTTCCATACCTGAGGAAGGTCTCGACGTCATAGGTCGAAATATTAGAGCACCCTGGAGGATTATTGACAGAAAGGCAAGGCCAGGAACAAGAAAACGCAGACAATCAGACGAGCGCTGACTCTTCCCAGAAAGTGTCTTTTTCTTTGCGTTCCCGTGACAAGCCAATACTTCCGGGCGCTGAATATCGCGAATAGATTTTGCCAGTTTCAAATGCTGCCGAGCTTGACCACTCTGAGGAATTTCGGCAGCTTCCATCGTAATCATCGGAAGTGATCCGCTCTCACCGCCTTCAAGTTGACTACAGTAATCGATTCGACGCTTCCGAGAGATGCCTCCTGGATCAGGCAATCTTTGATCAACCTGATTTATATCACGGTTAACGTCAACATCGCTCGCCCGGCCCATCCTTTGCACTGATGACAGTCGACGACCAGTTCCGTTGGAAAATGCAGGTAGAAGTGGAACCCTGCGATGCAGGCAGTTGATGCAACCGAGAATGCTTTGGGAGGTTGAAGGTTTTTAGTGATACATTTACTCCTACTAGAGTAGCATCCATAGTGAAGACATGGTGTATGGAAAATATTATGCATACTAGCTATTAGTAAGAGCTCGTACTAAATTTCGCTGGCTGGTACAAGTCATACCATACTCTCCTAGTAGCAGAGGAAAGTCAAATAACCACATAGGGTGAGGCAGGCTTCGCGAGAAATCTGTGCCATCAAACGGGGGGATGGTATGCATACTAGATTAGTAGTACTCATACTCTAGCTAGCAAGTTAGAGTATGCATTCATAATGCTAGAGTATGTAAATAATGTACTGTAGCTGGCCAATTGTTTTCGAATGCATTTGCACACTTAGAGTATTGCTTTATCCTATGCATAATCTTTCAGCAATCTCTCTATCACGTCGGATGCCAGGGCGCCTGTCCCCATATCCGCGACGTTCTCGGTTTTTACCCTAAACTTTTTTCCATTTCCTGGAACCAATTAAGCTTCGTAAGGGATAGCATGAGGGGAGATTCACTGAGAGTGAGAAAGTGGCTGTCCCCACCAGTTCTTTGTTCGAATCCAACAAGTTTCGGCCGAAGTGACGCCGCAAGACGATTTCTATTGGCGATCCTCTCTCTCTTGAGCATCCTTGGCCTCTTGCCGACAAACCGGTACCTCATCATCTTTAACGAGAAGAATCAGCGCAATTATACAACACGAGATCAAGGTCAGCCATATTGCCAAAGCGACCATTGCGGTGGTGCACAATCATCCCTCTCGATATTGAATGAGAAGTCGGGCCCTCCGTTTTGTTTAATACCTGGATTGTTCGGTCGAACCAACAACAATATTATTTCGATAGCCAGCGCCCTAGAACAAGCCCGAGCAAACGGAACCAATCTAGCTCTCTTGGGGGTCTGGGGAAAGTTTTTTGAGACCCATTTGGAACCACACCCTGAAATTGTCACAAAGGAGGCGGCTGCACGACAATACAGTTCGTTTCCTAGCAGCGCAAATGAGTGCTCGGCAAGTGTTGATGGAAAAGATGCATATTTCCTAGTTGGAGGCCCTCAAAAGAGGGCATTTATAGATGCGCTCCAAGAAATTTTGCCTAAAAGAGCGACGCGTGAACGAGCTGTCAGGATTCTCTTGGATGATTTCGGACTTAATGAATCCAGTGGTAGCGATAACATCCCACCATCGATGCCATTTTTTTCAGTCCATCGACGATGGCTGGAGGGCACGTGCTATAGGCGATCAAAGCGACGGGTAAATAACGCTGGAATACCAACCTGCACTCCTGAGCTTACGAAGCAAGCATGCGATATAAATTTTCAGACAGCTCTAACGACATACAATCCTCGCAATCTCACCACCATTCTCTTCACTGACCGACAACGCGATGATCTAGACAATACATTTCCGGTTCAAAGTGACTATGATTTCTGGGAAGAGCTCTGGATGATGACACAGTCAAAAAAACACTATGGAAATCCTTTGTCGACTGTAGACTATGTAGTAATGCATTGGAGATATGGGTGGGGGAACTTTGAAACTATAGAACCGTCGAAATGCTTTCCACGGCACAAGGGAGGCATTCCTAGATAGATATATAAAAAATAAACCGTGTAGACTATTATGATTAGTAAAGATGCCTTATTTTATTTTTTATTATCAGATTTAGCTCGTACTAAGTAGTATCCATGACAAGAGCTAGTAGTAGATTTTGTACATGTTGGTACGGATAATATGGATACTCCTTTGCATAGTAATACTCTAGACTCTAGGAGGATGCATACTTGAGAACGATTTCGTAGTACGAGAGTAAATTAGTAATGTGCATAATTCTCTACGGAGCCGTACTCTAGTAGAAGTACTATGCATACAACACGAGCGCGTATGCATAGTAGTACTACGAGCTAGTACGGTAATTACACAGAGCTGTTTTACGTCGTAACTTCGAACTGCGACCATCCAATGGCGGATCGGGCCATCGCGCCCCATCGCCATCGCATCGCCCCATCACATCACAGACATACATACTACTAGCTAGAGTAGTATAATATTATATATACTCTAGGGGGTAGTATACAGCTGAATTGAATGGTATATATATATATATATATATTGCTTAACAGAAGCAGTATTCATTCCTCCCCCGTCGCTCTCGTGACAACCCCCGATCGACGCTGACACAGAGGCGTATTAATACGAAAACGGCGTAACTGAGGGCGATCTTGGACGACGCCACCACTCACGATGGCGTCGCCGAGACTTTTTCTTCCTCCCATTCTTACCTTGTGGCTTTACCTCAAATGCACGCAGTCTGTGCTTGGTTTCGTCCCTTCTCCTTTTCGCACGCGAGGAGTCTTCGGCCAGGAAATACATGCACTCCGAAGCAACCCCTCTCTTGATGACTTTAGCGAGAAAGAACTGTCACCGCCCTCTTCTGGGATATTGAACGAGATGACCTCCCCATCCAACGCAGCTTACTCCGCCTACACACATCTAATCGCCATCCCCCTCGAGGAGAATCACGATCTCACGCTCGAGCTAGAATCTGTCCAAAGGGCCGTTCTCTATCACTGCCCCTTGCTTATCAATGCATGTATTGTAGCAGAGATGACCAGAATGCCTATGCTGTACGTGGACGCCTCCTCGTCGGCGTCAGTCCGTTCCGGTGACAATGCCAATAGCGAAAAGGATTCAATGGATCATTTACTGGGTGGTCGAGACATTTTCTCTGTCATGAAAGGTGATGGCGGAGCGAATGCTGGGGCAATTGATGCTGACGAAGCATCAGCCGAAGACAAAAACTTGAGCCGAGACCCTATTACGAAGGAACTTCATAATATTGTCCTTGATGTTGTCAACGAGCTTATATTTTCTGAAGATGGCGAAGCTAATCCCATCCTGATGCAATTCCACGGCCTTGAGATGGACGGGGATAACAACGGTGTTCTAAGCACAATTGGGACAGAGATGTCATCTGGGACAGAAACCCTGCGACTACTGTTGGCTGAGGTGCGACGAAGAATCGAAGAGAGAGGTTGGAGTACTTGCCTGCCATCCGATGAACCACAGGGTGGTGTTCCAGATGGGACAGCAGGTCAGTGGAGGCCTCGCGTTCCCTTTATGCGCCTTCCAACCAATTTCGAAGAGTCTCTTCCACCTCCCAAGGGTGCCGACGGAAACTGGCAGACATACTCCGATGAGGAGAAAGCGAAGTACGTTCGGCTGCCAGAGGAAGGCGGCAACGGTATTAGTCCGATATTTTGGTATCGCTGGTGGGACGATGACTTCCCATCGTCAACTATAGGTGACAAAGGAGTCCGAATAAGGGACGTGGCAATATATGCCCGAACCGGACCCTTTGGTGGAACGGAGCATGCATTTTATGTCCCACATATGAAAGTTACGCTGCCTGGTGGCGATGCAGCCCTTGCTCAGAAGGAGAAACAGGACGAAAGTGCCTCGATGATGCGAATGATAGAAAAAGAGGATTCCTTTGGCAGCTCTTTTGACTCGATGGACTCAACCGTGAATGCTGTTTACGATAACGATGATATTGATGATGGTGATGAGCCTGACCTTGGTGACATGGATCGTCGCATGATGGAGGCTCTTTCCGAGGGTGGCGTACTTTGGGATAAAAGCCAGATTCCGGAGGATACAGATGGAGGCCAGGACGTTCCCCGCTTTAAGTCAATGGAGGATGAGATTAGGGCTTCGCGAACCGATGCAGAGCGACGCATGTTGGAAGGCATGTACAGTGCCTCTAAATCAGAAGGGAGCGAAGCTGCTGAAATCATTGACTTAGAGAGCAAGATCGAAGAGAAATCTAGTGCTAAGGGGTCAGCTATTCCAGCATCACTAGAAGAAGATTATGCCGTTGTGGCTGCGAAAGCAATGACCGAGAGGCGTCGTGCTAGTGATGCGATGGCCAGAAAAATGAAGGCTGCAAATGAAGAGAACAAGGACGGTGGCGACGACAGTAAGAAGCGAGATATCGTCGATACGATTCGTAAACCCGTCACCACCGGAGATTGGACAAAGCCCAAGAATAAAACTCCATGGCAGAACAATCCAATTTTTAAGGATTGGAAGACAAGGTCAACCTTGTCAGAAGATGATGCGAACGAAGGAAAGTTCAAGCCCCTCGCTCCGTTTCCTTCAGACCAGCACTTTGTCGGTCCTTGGCGCATGGTGTCAAGCCCAACCTCAGCATTCGATGGCAATGCTTTGTTTGGTGATGATCCTTCCACGTCCGAAAATATCATTCTGAGGGTGGATGGCCTCGTTGCAGGAGGACCCATCCTTGACTTTGAGAATATGCACAAGGCAGCAGGAGGAACGTGGAGAAGATTTCAGGCTGAGCGAATTCAGGTCGAATCTGAGGATGAAGAAAACGAGGAACAGACCCGTCTGCGTATCCGTCTGGTCATTCCACCCTCGAAAGAACGCATTTTGGTAATGGAGGGGCAGGCACTTTTAGGAAAGAGGCGAGAAGTGCAAATGGATGCCTCGTCCGTGGTCGCTCCTGCGACCTTTGGAATTCCTCAAGCTGAGGCTGCCAAAGAAACATATGATCAAGCAAGAGCCGCTAAGGAGGATTTAGATTATAGGGAAGGTCAGGAACAGCTTAGGTGTACTGGAGAGGTGTGGATTGAGGATGCGAGAACCGGTGACAATCGAAAGAAGCTGGGAAGGTTTGTATTGGAAAAGGTGGCAGTTGATGACCCAAAGCGATTTGTGTATTCAGTACCAAAGCCTACTAGGATACAAGATTAGATCTTAGACTACTAGCCCATAATTCCTATTTTGCGCCTTTTAATTAACGCATCGG
>Ga0315315_10004020_pt1 | contig 13576 bp, 6 predicted proteins | sample M140m3416metaG_FD_203699 | JGI IMG/M metagenome (GOLD analysis project Ga0315315, IMG submission 203699) | Ammonia-oxidizing marine archaeal communities from Monterey Bay, California, United States - M1 40m 3416 | ecosystem: Environmental > Aquatic > Marine > Intertidal zone | place: USA...
CCCGCTAACAAACAAGCTCGTTGACAGACTGCTCAAGGCCCACTGCTCAGACTGCCATTCAGGATCGGAATCATCTGGTGACTTCACTCTTGAGAGCCTGAATAGCGAAGAAGAAACGGCTCCTGAAAAATGGGAACACGTTTTCCATGTCTTGGTAACCAACCAAATGCCGCCGAGCCAACCCGACTCGTTCAGCATTACAGAAAAAAAAGCCTTGGTGCATTGGCTCGAAAAACAACTTCAAGGCTCTGACATCATCCGGGAATGGCGTCAAAAGATGCTCTATCCGGAATATGGTAATTATGTTGACCACACATCCTTGTTCGATGGATCGGTGAGCGAATTCGCTTGGTCACCGTCGCGGCTTTGGAAAAAAAGCCCCACCATGTTTGACTCGATGACGAATCGCGGCATGGGTTTCCGCGCTGGCCAGAATGGTGCCCCTAGCAGTGAACTGAACAAGTTAAAGCAACCCTTTACGATTGAAGACAAAGCCGGGCTGAAAGATTTTGCCGCGATCACCATGGCAGATTCTGCAACACTTTCGACGATGCTCCGCAATGCCGAAACCTTGGTTGATCGCCATCTGGCACAAGCCTTGCACGAAATACGTATTGCAAGTGAGGGTCCAATTCCTGAGGACCAATTACCCAAAGACAAAAAGGGGAATCCCATCAGGCCTCGTTTTCCGGCAACTCCCCCGGAATTCAAAGTGATTCTGTTGAGCAGTACTGCTGCGACTGAACCACAAATTAAAAACGCAATCACTCGCATGTTCCAGTGGGTTATCGAGCGTGATCCGACGAAAGCCGAGATTGAGAAATACAGTCAACTATGCCGGGAATGCACCACAAAGGGCGGAAACGCAGAAGGGCTGCGCACAACCCTGCTCGCTATCGCAGTAAGTCCGCCTGCCGTCTACCGCACAGAATTGGGACAAGGGCCTGCGGATGAGCATGGTCGTCGCATCTTGTCACCTGCGAACCTTGCATTTTCCATTGCATACGCACTGACCGACGAAAAACCAGACAACGCACTTATCTCATCAGCGATCAGCGGCAAGCTCAAGACATCGGAAGATGTCAGGCGTGAAGTGGAACGGTACTGGGATGATTCAACGATTCCGAAACCACGTATCCTGCGATTCTTCCACGAGTTCTTCGGCTACAACGCTGCACCGGGAGTATTCAAAGACACCGCTCGATTTGGAAAAGATTACCGCAAGGTTCCAGAGCGACTTGTGGAAGATGCAGACACCCTGGTGATGCATCACGTGAAGCAAGACAAGAACGTCCTCGCAGAGCTCTTAACAACGGATCAGTACTTTGTCTCCCACTCTGGCGACAATGATCAGGAACGCGAAATCCACGACGCGTTGCAGGAATTCTACGACTACTACAAGGACAAGGCATGGCGTGAATTCCCATACAAAATCCCTGACGAACATATGTCGCACGTCCGAACCATTCACAAGATTTTCCGGCATGCCAATGGCAACGTAACGAAACGATGGATGAAGTATCTGGAGCAATGTGACGTCGCTGGCATCAGCCACATGCCACTCGGCGGCACGCGCTCGAGTGGGCGGGATTACATCCACACCTATAATCTCGATGAAAAATCATTCAGCTTCCCCGTAACACAACCGTTTTCGCTGGCACCGGAAAAACGCATTGGGATTTTGATGCATCCAGCGTGGTTAATCGCACACTCGCTGAACTTGGACAACGACCCAGTACGGCGTGGCAAATGGATCCGTGAACGCTTACTGGCCGATACCATCCCCGAATTACCCATCACGGTAGATGCATCCATTCCCGAAGACCACCACAAGACGCTTCGGGAAAGGTTCACAGTCACACGTCATGAAGATTGCTGGCGATGCCATGTCAAAATGAATCCACTCGGCATGCCGTTTGAGTCGTTCGATGACTTTGGGCGACATCGCAATAACGAAAAACTAGTTGCCAAAGGACAGAGCAAACCCGTTGATTCAACGGGAGAGCTACTTGGAACAGGTAACGAGGAACTCGATGGCGACGTGTCAGACCCATTGGAACTGATGCGTCGATTAGCCAAATCGACTCGGGTAAGACAATCGTTTGTGCGACACGCATTCCGCTACTGGATGGGTCGCAACGAGCTTCCAAGTGACTCCCAAACACTGATCAATGCAGACAGGGCATATGAACAATCTGGCGGCAGTTTTCGTGCCTTGGTCGTTTCACTGCTCACCTCTGACTCATTTCTGTATCGCAAACCACTATCTCAACAGCAAACAGCGACCGCGTCTTCCGCGACCGTTCCGCCACTGGCATCGCAACTCCGCAAGCTACAGCAATAAATCATGAACAGCACACGAAGACAGTTCCTGAGAACAACAGCAGCCGGCTCAAGCAGCTTGTTACTGCAACCGATGCTGCAACGTTTCAAGCTCGAAGCAGCGGGAGTCGAGCGTTCAAAAATGCCGCACCGATTCGTGTTTGTGGTGAAATCAAGTGGGATCATTCCTGAACGGCTTGAACCGCCGGCGCTCAAAGCTTCGCTCGCCGACAAGTCATTGTTGGTCAACGAATCACTAGTTGGGCACGATCTTCCTGCCACACTGAAGCCACTGGAACCTTTCAAAGATCAAGTGGCGATCGTTCAAGGACTTTCTGGAAAGATGTGCCGCCCAGGTCACTCCAGTTGGTTCGGTGCGATGGGAGTCTACAAGACAGGTGGCGAGCACAACTCAGGCGTATTGCTGCGGGCCACCGCTGATGCGGAATTGGCTCGACTGTTTCCGTCTCCGTTTCAACACGTTGGCCTCGCACTCCGTGGCAAGGTGATGAGCAAGGAAATCGAGGGCACGCTGTACCCGGGAATCACTGCGGTCGCTCCGGGACGGGAGTTGCCATTCCAAGCGAGTCCAGACATTGCCTATCAGCAACTGTTTGGGAGTGCTCTGTCAGCTGATGAGAAAGCCCAAATGCAGTACGATCTGAAGTCGAATCTGCTGGACTTCATGGTCCGTGACATTGGCAACTTGAATCAGATTCTGCCTGCAAATGAACGCGAAAAGATGGGGCACTATCTCAATGCGTTTGAAGAGCTGAAACTTCGCCGACAACGTCTTGCGTCGATGTCCGACCAAATCCGTGATTCAGCACCCGTATACAGCGAACGTTTTTCTGCAAAGCAGAACACGATTCGACAGCAGGCACATATCGACCTTACCGCAGCAGCATTGATCTCCGGCATCACCAATGTCGTCACACTGAGACTCGATAACATTAGCACCAGTTATGCCCAGTTGGGGCTATCTGAAAAGACGGTGCATGGAATCGGCCATCAAGAAACATGCAACGGAAAATCTCCCGAGGAAGCCCGAGACATCATCCGCTTGCACCACATGGAATTGCTCGCTGACCTCGCAGCCCAATTGAAAGCAGTGCCGGAAGCTGACGGCACGCTGCTGGACAACACTTCCATTATCTATCTGAGTGACTCAGGGAATGAACACCACGGCAATCTGAGTGAATGGCCTTACGTAGTAATCGGCGGAAACGGTGGACGGCTTAACATCGCGGGACGGTACCTGCAGTACCCCAGCTATGGGAACGACGGTCATCGCACTATCGGCAACTGGTGGACAACGTGGCTAAACGCATTTGGAAATCCCATTGAACACTACGGCAATCTGGATCTGACCTTGCAGAAGAACGGCATGCCACAAACAGGCCCCTTGCAACAACTATTGGCCTGATCATTTAGCAGCAGAGCATTTACGCCCCGCCAGCAACGAGGTGCGGCGGGCAAAGGAAACCTGCATTCTTTGATCGCAAGAGTGCCACGCCCCAGATCGCGGCACTACTTTTTGATATCGAAACAGTAGACGATTTCCTGGTCACGCAGATACAACTTGCCGTTGGCGATGGTGGGATGAGTCCAGATTTTTCCACGTGGACTACGGTACTCTGACTGAGGATCCAATTTGAACCGGCCTTTTTCGTTCCAACCTTTGGGACTTGCTTCAATCAAGACCACTTCGCCGCTGCCTTCATCGACACAATAGAGCATCCCGTCAGCACACGCGATCGCACCTTTTCCCAACGCTTTCTTCTCTGCCCAGACCTGCTCGCCAGTCTCAAAGTCCTGACAAACCCAGCCCAAGCCATCGGAATAGCCATACAGATGGTCGCCGACAAGAATCACACCTCCGTGATGATTCTTCATGACTTTATTTTCGTAGACTTCTTCAGCCGCACCATCCGTCAAGTTCACAAGACCACAACCAACGCCATACCCACAAGCGATATAGACCTTGCCGCCACGGAAGATTGGTGTTGGCACTACTGCAATGCGACCGGGCCAAGGATAACTCCACAGCACGCGACCGTCGTCGGCAGCAATGCCAACCAGGGTCTTCTGCGTCAACTGAATGTACTGTCGCACGCCATCATGCTCGGCCACGATCACCGAAGAGTAGTCCGCTTGATCGTTAAACTCTTTTGATTGCCAAATCTTTTTGCCGGTGAGCTTATTCACCGCAACGACCGCACCATCGGCACCTCCAGGAGTACAAATCAGCTGGTTGCCATCGACCAACACCGATTCAGAATACCCCCAATTAGGAACTTTACCTCCCAAGTCCTGCATGCTGATTTTCCAAACCAAATCACCACTCGCAGCCTTGGCACAAACGACGGTTCCATTTCCCGCCATTGCATAGACAAACTCTCCATCGACCGTGGGTGTACCGCGCGGACCGTCCCCCCATCCGTTCTCAAGCACGGATTCGGTCATCACCATCCTCCAACGAATTTCCCCGGTTGCTGCATCAAGGCAAACCAAACGTTCGTCATTCTTGTAAGCACCCATCGTGTACACATTTTCATCGACCACAGCAAAACCCGCGTAGCCAACCCCGCACTTCTTGGATAGCCAAGCCAACTTCGGGCCCTGCTCAGGCCACTCACCAAGAAGGCCCGTTTCTGTTGAGACATCAGTACGATCCGCACCCCGCCAAGCAGGCCAATTTTCAGCCCAGCTACTGCCTCGGCAGATCAGGCAGGAAAACAGGCAGATCCAGAGGATTCTTAATATCATTCGAGCGTCTCAATTATTGAAAAATGTATTTACATCCGTGGAACCGTCCGGCCTGCGAGAAGTTTCGCTCTCCCGCAACACAGCTAAACCCCGCAGTGAGGTTTTACCCAGAGCCATACTTTTAGCCACAAACAACGGTTTCTCTAACCCTTACCGTAAAACACACACGCGTAGCACTCAAGGCTAGCTGTGCAGAAGTGGACGACACCTGAGTCGTTCGATAAACTGGAAAAGCCTAGGGACGGGAAAACCACACATGTGTTCGGCTGTTTCTCTTTCGTTAACCCCATGTTGTCATCTTGTTGAGTTTCAGCTTTCAATTCATGGCAGACGCACTCTTGAGGTTGCAGAGCGATAAACGCATTTCCCCGGTCGTTCTCGCTGCGATTCTTTTCATTCCAACGGGCTATGCCGTTGACCCAGAAAATGCTGAATCTCAGCGAGTGCCTTGGAACGCCTCCACCGTGGTCGGATTCCCCGATCCACCACCCCCATTCGAAGTGGTCAAACTTCATTCAAATTTGGACATACCGAAACCGATGGGTGTGACTGCTTTGCCGGGAACGAGCGACCTGCTCGTCCATGTGCATCAAGGTGGCTACGGCGGTCCGGGACGATTGCTTCGAATCCACCCGGATGCTGCGGAGGGGCAAGAAACGAGCGGCGAATTGGAAGAGTTCCTTGTTCTTGACGACATCATTTACGGTGTTACGTTCCACCCCAATTTCAAAGAGAACGGGTGGATGTACGTTGGCTGCAACGGAAAATCGGAAGCACTCAACACGGTTTGCACTCGTGTACTTCGGTTTCGTGTTCAACGAGAAGCACCTTTCCGGTGCGATCCTGCGTCAAAAATTACGATCATCGAATGGCCGTCGAACGGCCACAATGGCGGCGACTTGGTCTTTGGCCACGACGGAATGCTATACGTCTCTGCTGGTGATGGAAGTTCAGATTCAGATGCCAATCATGCGGGGCAGGACCTTACGACATTGCCCGGCAGCATGTTGAGGATCGATATTGATCGCCCGAGCAACGAGCTAAACTACTCGGCGCCCACGGACAATCCATTCCTCCAGCTTGACGGTGCACGACCAGAAATCTGGGCGTATGGACTTAGAAACCCATGGCGTATTTCAATAGACGCTGAGACTGGCGACTTGTGGGCCGGCATCAATGGGCAGGACCTTTGGGAAACGGCGCAAGTCGTTCGTCGCGGCGAAAACTATGGTTGGAGCATCACCGAAGGCAGCCACCCTTTCCAATCTCATCGAAAACGTGGCCCAACCCCCATCGTGCCGCCAACCATTGAGCATCCACACTCGGAGGCCCGCTCGTTGACTGGTGGGCATGTCTACTATGGAAGCAAGTACCCAATACTGCGTGGGCACTATCTGTACGGGGATTATGCAACAGGGATGATATGGGCCGCAAAGTATGAAAATGGTTCTGTGGTCGCACATTTTCCTGTAGCCAGAACATCTCTGCAAATTGCAGGATTCGGAATCGATCACGAGGGCGAGTTGATCGTTGTTGATCACGGCAGCGGACTTTACGCATTGGTGCCTACCCGACAGGAGCAGTCGGGCGACTTTCCCCGCCTATTAAGCCAAACCGGCATCTATGAATCGATCACTGAAAACCGGCTGCACCCAGGTCTGATTCCCTACCGGGTCAATTCTCCCCTTTGGTCAGACGGTGCAGTCAAAGAGCGGTTCATTGGTATCCCCGGTAACCAGACGATCGAATTTCAAACCGCGAAAAGCTGGGACTTTCCTGATGGAACGGTGTTGGTAAAAACGTTTTCACTTCCAGTAGTGAGCAAGTCATGGAAAGCTGATGGGCAAACCAGCAAGCCACCCCTGACCCGGATTGAAACAAGATTGATGACGCGTCAGAGTGGTGAATGGCACGGCTACAGCTACCAGTGGAACGCTGACCAAACTGATGCTGTGCTGGTGGACGGTTCAGGAGATGACCAGACCTTTGATGTCGCCTCAAGCGACTGGAAGAATGGCCACACTCAACAGACTTGGCATTACCCAAGTCGATCTGAGTGCATGGTCTGCCACAGTCGAGCCAGCAATTTTGTACTCGGACTTTCAGTACAGCAAACCAATCTCACGTTCACGGATGAGGAACAGACGGTCTCACAACTGGAACAATTCAAGCAGTTGGGTTTATTTCACGCTCCTGCCTCAAACGGCAAGAACGAATCAACGGTAGATGAACCATTTAAATTTCCGTCTGCGGTAAGCGATTTACCCAAGCTGACAGACCCAGCCGACACAAGTCAGCCGCTGGAAAATCGTGTGCGTTCCTACTTGCATTCCAACTGTGCGAATTGTCACGTCAAAGAAGGAGGTGGTAATTCAGCGATTACTCTCGCGATCAATCGTCCGTTGGACAAGACAGGCATCATTGATGTCACTCCATCACACGACTCCTTTGGCATCACTGATGCCAAGTTGATCAAGCCGGCAGATCCATTGGCATCACTTCTTCTGCAACGCATGAACCGTCGTGGTCGCGGTCAAATGCCTCCGCTGGGAACTGCGTTGATCGATGACAATGCCGTCCGCATGATCACACAGTGGATCAACCAACTACCGGCGGGCAACCCTGCCAGCAGTCCAAATATCAGCCCGGCCAAGCCCTGACGCAACGCTGCCTCAGCACCTGCACCAGCACCTGAGAAGAGAATGCTGTAATACACCAGCGGAGGGCACCAGCATTTGTGCAACGCAAAGCTCTTCCCCGACACGCCCATTAGTCGCCACCAAGAGCTCCGCCCACGACAACCGGCTCGGATACCTTATACTTCATCTCAGCACGCTGGCGACCGCACCTTGTTTGCCCCCGCCTCCAGTGCTACCCCGATATCGCAACCACAGGAAAACAACATGATCAGACGATACTTGCTAGCCGCTACTGCGGGATTATTTCTTCTTAGCACGCAGGCGACCGCAGCAGACCACGTCGTTTACGAAGGTGACTCAGGTCCAGGCAAGGGCAAACACATTCTTTTCATTGCATCGGACCACGAGTACCGAGGCGAGGAGACGTGTCCTGCGATTGCCCGCATCATGGCCAAACAGTACGGCTTCAAGTGCACCGTAATTTTCGGACAAACCCCCGAGGGACTTATCAAACCCGGCTCCAGTCTGATTCCCGGAATCGATGCGATCGATGATGCCGATATGCTTTTTCTGTTCCTCCGCTTTGTTCATCCGGAAGATCCTTGGATGGCCAAATTCGAGCAGTATCTGAAACGTGGCGGCCCTGTCCTTGGGCTGCGAACCACCACACACGCTTTCAACGGACTCAAGGGTAAATATTCGCATCAGAACTACAACTCGAAAAAAGAAGATTACATAGGTGGGTTCGGGCGGCAAATCCTTGGCGAAACGTGGAACCCTGGACTGGGGGCTGGTCACTACGGCCGCAACCACAAGTTCGCTACCGCCATGAATGTCGTTCCTGAGCAGGAAACGCATCCCGTCATGAGCGGTGTCAAAGACATGCATGCGATGGCTGGTGCCTACTCGGCACGCCCGATGCCGAACTCAACGATCTTGGCAACAAACCAAGTGCTTGAGTCGATGGAAGTCGGTGCCAAGCCAATCACGGACAAAGCACCTCAGCCTGCTGCATGGGTTCGCACGTACCAATTTCAAGATGGAAAAGAGGGACGCGCATTCTGCAGTACTCAAGGTGCATCAGAGGACATTCTCAGCGAAGGTGTGCGTCGAATGATTGTCAATGCAACGCTTTGGTGCATGAACATGGAAGACGAAATCAAGCCGGATTCAGATATTTCATTTGTAGGGCCCTACAACCCGACAACCTTTAACTTCAAACCTTCCATTACGGATGCCAGACCCGATGAAATCCAGGGGTGGGACACGCCGATCCTGAAGGCCAAGAAGTAACCGTCACCTCGTCAATGCGAAGCGGGTCCTCAAGTTTCTTGATAACCCGCTGCAGCAGTACAACACCACCCTGTTCTATCCATCGCCACCTGCTACCGCTGGTGGCGATTTTAGTAGGCTGCGACGACTGTCACAAAACGCAATTTCGAATAGGAGTGTGGTACACGACCTGCTGTACCTGGAGCGTACTGAAAGAGCGTACTGAAAGAGCGTACTGAGAAACTCTAGGCGGAATCCTTGCTACCCCAGGTGAACCCGTCTGATAGCGTCCACTAACGCCGCAGTTTCGTCTTCAAGAAATCAGAAAATGTACGCAACGCGCTCCGGTTTTTCAGCAAGTTATTGATCTCTTCATCTGACATTTCGCCATCCTCGTTCTTGTCGATCTTCTCAAACTCGACATCCATTTCTGGATCGATTTTTTTGCCATTGCTCTGATCTTCATCATCCGGTTTTTTCTTGGTAACTGGATCTTCGAGATCGAAATATTCCTCGGACGGTTGCGACCCTTCTTCATACCGCATCACCGAGGTCGATGGTGGTTGGCTACGTGGATAACACGCATCGTTTCCACAACGCCCCAGCGGTCCAATCGAGCGGAAACGTTCCTCAAAGAACACGACATTATGCTCTTGCAAAATGGTCCCCGTCTGCAACTCAAGCCTGGCAAGCTCGGTATTGTACTGAGTGAGTGACTGGGCTTCGGAACTGACACTGTTTCCCCAATCAACAATCGCCTGCAACACAACGATGAACTGGATAATTCCTTCGTTGTACTGCGCAAGTTGCTGTTCCAAGTTCCGACGCGCAGCAGCACGAACAGCTTTGTATCGCTCGTATTGAGCGTAGAACTGTTCGAGGTTACGCAAACTCAAAGCAAGCAGTTGCTGCATGTTGTGCAAGCCTTGATACAGATTGGCTTGATCGCGTTGGATGATCAACTGCCGCTGACGCAGAGTTGCTCGCTCGGCCCGCATACCCAACGGCACCGAGAAATTGACGCCGAGTGACCAGTCTTGGAAATCTCCCGCGTTACTTCGCACACGGTTGCCGGCAGGAGCAACTCCCTCAAGTCCATTCCAGCGATACAAGGCAACGCCATTGAGTTGTGGACGAGCCTGATTTTCTGCGACTAGAATTCGTTGTTGATCAGCTTCAAGAATCAGCTTCAATTCAATGATGTCCGGACGCTCACGCTGCGCGAGTTCATTGATCAGATTCCAATCAACGGCTATCAACTCTTCGAGCATAGGAGTGACGGGGACAGTGCGTTCTGCCTCATAGGGAGGCAAGCCGAGGATATTTAGCAAAGCAGCCTGTCGTTGAAGAACGCTGGCTTGAGAGGCTAACAGACTGGCTCGAAAATTCTCCAAAGCCAATTCTGTTTGAGCAAGATCCCCTGCATTGGCATCTCCACTTTCCACGCGGGCCACCGTCCGGTCATTGGCGAATTTTGCCTGCTCGACCTGCTGCGTCCGAGCCCAAAGGTCCGTTCGAGCGAAAACCAGGGCCCAGTAGGCTTCGACCACACCCTGAACCGATCGCTGCACTGCCTGCTTGTATTGAAAATACGAACGCTCGGTGTCAATGCGAGCCAAAACGATGGGAGCCTGGTTGGCCGCTTTGCCACCACCCTGCAACAGTGGCTGCGTATAACTGAACTCCGTGGCCGTGCGATCCGATGGATCGAGCGGAAAAATACCGGGCGTGATGTGATTGCGATTACTTACGACTCCCAAATTGGTCGTTCCGCCGAGCAGATTCTTCTTGGCCAGTCCAAAATCGAGCCCAAACGCTTCGTTTTGGGTTCCACCGATCAAGGTATTTCCAGGGTTCAACGGATCGGGGATACCAATTGGATTTTCAACCTGATTCCAGACATTGTTGAACCGCAGTGTTGGATCAAAGACCCCCTTTTGTTGATCAATCGTGGTATTGGTAATGGCCACGTCATAAATGGTGCGTCCGCTGGTCGATGCCGTCACTCCACTTAGCACCCGCACTACCTCACTGTTTGCCAGTGTGATGTTGATGGCCTCGTTGAGAGTGAGATTCCGAGGCTGTGCATCAAACTGGGGATCTGCGACGGTCGGCGGCCGTGGTGTCTGAGGGACCGCAACCTGTAACAACTGACCAGGGGACCGGAGCTGCAAAGCACGCTGCTCGGGCAAAATCGGGTAGCAAGGTTCATCAGCGCCAACGCTAGGCGACGCCATGCCATTGCAGACAACCAAGCTGCAGACGACCAGGCTGTAGACAGCCCAACTACCAAAATTGCAGCGGGGACTCAAATCGCGACCTGTTCGTACAATACCCATAGAGATCGGATTCGACCGGACACGACGAATGCGCCAGTTTTTCCGGGTGCGACGTCGGTTCCAACCATGTTCCCAGGATAGCAATTGGAAAACAGCACCGACCTTGACGGTTACGCTAAATAGCGAAACGCGACAAACAATTGGGTAAACAATTGGCAATCCTGTGCCAGCTAACCTGCTGCCAGCACAAAATCATCGACAGATCATCCCACAGGGGCAGCTGCCACAGCCCCCCACGTGCACGGCATTATTCTTCCAATCCTGGGTCATACTCGAGGGCAGCTTTTGCGAGCTGAAAATCAACCGTGTCCTCGACAATCTCACCATCCCGCAGCACCAACGTCCGCTTTGCATTACGGGCCACATTCTGATCGTGGGTCACGAGAATCACCGTGATATCCTGCAGTTCGTTCAACTCTCGAAACAGCTCGATCACTTCCCGACTGGTTTTCGAATCAAGGTTCCCGGTCGGCTCATCTCCCATCAGGATCGAAGGCCGGTTCACAAGTGCCCTGGCGATGGCCACCCTCTGCTGCTGACCACCGGACAACTGGCTGGGGTGGTGATGGTAACGATCTGCCAAGCCAACTTTCCCAAGCATTTCCATGGCACGATCGCGCCGTTCACGAGCGGACACACGAGGCCCGTACATGAGTGGCAGTTCGACATTTTCGAGGGCTGACGTGCGATTCAGCAGATTGAAGTTTTGGAACACGAAACCGAGCTGCTTATTTCTGATTTTGGCTCGCTGATCACGATTCATCGTCACCACTTCTTCGCCATCAAGCAGGTAACTGCCATGGGTCGGACGATCCAGACAGCCCAGTGTGTTCATCAGAGTTGACTTACCACTGCCTGAGGGGCCGATCAGTGCGATGTATTCACCGAGCTCAATTTGTCTAGTGACCGTGCGAAGAGCGTGCACTTTGACTTCGCCCAGATCGTAAACCCTGCGAACATCATCAAGTTCGATCAAAGCCATTTACTCGTACCTCAACGCATCAATCGGGTCGAGCTTGCTTGCGCGTCGCGCCGGATAGTAACCAAAGAAAACCCCGACGGCCGCTGCAAATCCCATCGCCACCACTGCCGCAGGGATGGAAACGATCATCGGCCAATCAGTTCCCGGCTTATAAATATTAATTAGCACATTGGCACACATGGACGCACCGGTCCCAAGCAACAGTCCAATCGCACCACCAATACACGACAGCACTACCGACTCGATCAGGAATTGCCGCAGGATATCTTTTCCACGAGCACCCAGTGCCATTCGAATTCCGATTTCTCGCGTTCTCTCAGTGACCGAAACCAGCATGATGTTCATGATTCCAACACCACCGACAAGTAGAGAAATCCCTGCAATGGCAGAGAGCATCAGTGTCAATGTTCCGGTAATGATTCCAAGTGTCGCAGCAATTTCGGTCGTATCTTGAACACTGAAATCCGGTTCCTCAGAAGGCCCGATTTCGTGGCGTTCATAGAGCAGCGTTTCGATTTGTTTAGCGGCTTCCCCCATCTGGTTGGTCCCACGTGCGGAAACCATGATGATGCCCACGTTGTCGAGCGGTGATCCATTGAGTCTTTTTCGCACGGTGGTGTGAGGCATCAAGACCACATCATCCTGATCATCACCCACCATGTTGGCACCCTTTTTTCCAAGAATCCCAATAACGCGGAACGGGACATTATTGATCCTGATCATCTCGTCCATCGGATTGACGGTGCGAAACAGCTTGGGAATCAACGTTTGGCCAATCACACAGACCTTGGCATTGGATTCGATATCACTAGTGGAAAAGAAACCGCCAGCTTCAAGCTCCCAATTTCGTACAGTCAGGTAGTCTTGCCCAACACCCTGCATCTGTTTTGGATTCCAGTTCTCATTGCCATAGATGATTTGTCCAGCCGTCCCAACGATTGGCGACGCCGCCAACACCGCAGGGCATTCGGTTCCAATTGAATCAGCGTCTGCTGTGGTGAGAGTTGGCGCGCCGGACTGTCTTGCCCCACCACGCCTGGTTTGTCCTGGAAACACAAGAATCACATTCGTTCCCAAGGCTTCAAACTCACCGCTTACCAGCTTGCTTGCACCTTGTCCGATGGAAACGATCGTCGTCACTGCCGCGATTCCAATCACGACACCAATGATGGTCAGAATTGCACGCATTTTGTTTTTCAACAATGCGCGAAACGCAATGCGAACCGTATCAAAGAAAGACATGTGTGACTTAG
>Ga0315315_10004023_pt1 | contig 13568 bp, 9 predicted proteins | sample M140m3416metaG_FD_203699 | JGI IMG/M metagenome (GOLD analysis project Ga0315315, IMG submission 203699) | Ammonia-oxidizing marine archaeal communities from Monterey Bay, California, United States - M1 40m 3416 | ecosystem: Environmental > Aquatic > Marine > Intertidal zone | place: USA...
TCCTCATGATGCTCGTCAAACACTTCATTCTGATCGCTAAACTGCACAACCCGTTCCCTCTCTTGCACGTCATCGACGTCACCGTGTTGGCTTCCTTCGTCCACTTCATTCTCTTTCTGTGCGTCATGCTTGTCCTCTACCTCGTTCGTTACAACCTCGAGCCCGTGCTCCTCACAAAACTCTCCGAATGATTCAACGAGGCCCGTAAAATAAAGATTGTCGTCGACATTGAGCACAAAGTCAGGTCCCACAGCACGATGCACATTCCCCGTAGCTGCCCGATGGACGCTAACCAAGTATATTCCTCCAGTGTCGCGTAGACCTGAACGTCGCACCGAACGCCCTGCGGCAGGGGACCATTTGGTCAGACGTGCACCTAGGAGGATGCTCTCTCCGTCATCGGGAGGAGGGGCCGTCTCGTCGCTTCCACGTCTTTCGCTGCCGGGCAGAAGGAACGGAGACGCAACCAGAATGTACGCGATACCGGCGATACCAATGGGAACACCAAACTGGCCCAGATCAAACAAGCCGATAGTGGGTGGCTCCTCGTAGCGTTCGCTCAGCAGGCCGACGACCACAAGGTTGGTCGACGTACCAATGAGAGTGCAGGTGCCCCCGAGAATCGACGCGAATGACAGGGGTATGAGGAGCTGCTGAGGGCTAATGCCAATGTTCTTGCCCCATCTCTGAATGATAGGGATCATGACCGCAACGACGGGCGTGTTGTTGAGGAATGCAGAAACGATGCTAATCGGAATCATGAGCCGGAGCTGCGCAGAAGCCGTCGATGCCGGTGTCCCGAGGAGCTTGCCCATGTACCAATCGAGCGCTCCTGTCAGCGAAATGCCCGCGGCGACGACGAACAGGACCATGACAGTCAGCAGGCCTTTGTTCGCAAATCCAGCGATACCTTCTTCTACCGAAATTATCCCGGCTGCCATGCAGAGTGTCACACCGGCCAGCATGACCATATCGGCACCAACCTTGTCGGAAATTAGGGCCGCGAACATGATCAGGAGGACAATGCACATATAGACGACTTCCCATACCTTCACAGCTTCCTGCGGGTCCTCCTGCATCGACCTTTGGTAAGATTCCGCCAGGTGCAGGTCCGATGGCGCTGCGAAGGAGCCCTCATCCAGCAGTATACGGCCGAAATCTTCGCACGGACAAAGATTAGGAGCAAACTCCTTCCTCGACAGGAAGAAAGTCGGAGCCTCCATCCTCTTTCGTCACGGTCGAGAATTCACCTTTACCTGAGTAGCATGAATTGAGATAATGATTCTTTGTCTGTGCCTCTGCATCTAAGTTCACCTCATGCAATGTTGTTGAAATGTCTTCTGTTCCTGCCGGAACTTAAAAGGTCGTCTCGTTTATTTGGAGAGATTGATACGTGCGGTCGTACTACGTATGCATACTGCTCGTAGTATGCATAGCACGTTGACACATCAACAAATCATGGCTGTCTGCTTGTCGCCAACATGTCGCCATTCTGTTCGGAGAGATTGGGGGGCTGAGCGTTCGGCAACAAGCTACAGAGTACATTACGTACGGGCTCGTAAAAAGTTTAGCAATATTCCTACACATATCTCTTACGAGCTCGTAGTATCCATACAGGCAGGGCAAGACCTTCAAACGAAAATTACCGTGTACGAGCAGTAACAAACATAATATTATTTAGCTACTAGCTAGTAGCTAATGGTATTTGTAAAAAGAACAGGGTTCAGTTCTGTAGCTGTGCGGTGGACTAAGAAAGGCCCTCCAGCCAGTACTTGTCCCTCCGCTTCTTCCAGCTCTGCCTCTTCCGTCCTCTCCTGAGATCATTGCTCTCTGCTGTCTCAGTCCACACCGTGAGCTGCCGGCTGGTGGGGTACATTCCCGCGTCGGTCATCTGTTCCAGGGCGTCGACGGCCGTCTCCCAGTTCCCCTCGGCCAGGCCAGCCCTGACCAGAATTCCGTACGATTCCCGATCCTTGGAGCAAACGTCGTTGACGTTGAAGGCGGTGCTTCCACCGTTGCCATCGTCTCGCCTTTCGGTGGCGTCCATGATCGGGGTCTTGCGATCGGATAGGCAGGTCTGGAGGAGGGTGGTGGCGTCGTTAGTGAGGCCGAGGTTCTGGTACGCCGCAGCCAGGGGATTAACGAAAAGTCCGTCGAGGGGGATGCCGTGCGCCTTCTCCAGGCCGATTAGCACCCCCCTTGCCCTGTCAAGGGGTGCCCTCCTCGTCTCAAGGTCGGACGACCTGGCCTCCGGGGTCTTGCTACCGCGGATGCAGGCCTTGACGAGGCTGAAGATCATGTTGTCCGTGACCTCGGGGGCCGGGGCGGTCAGAGACGACGGCGGCGAGGAGGAGGACTCCAAGCCGTCGCCATCACCCAAGGCCTCGTCGTCGACCCTTCCCTCCACCTCGTCGTAGATGCGGAAGGCCTCCCTCCAGAGCCCAAGCTTGGCGCACGCTACCATGGCGCCCTCGTGGTGGGCCGTGGTGCGCGTCACCGGGGGCGGCGGCGGGGGGGAGGCGGGATCGGACAGAAGCCTGGCCTCCCTGGCCTCCTCCTCGAGCTTCCTCATGAGGTCATAGGTGCGCACAGCGTGCCTCCACAGGCTGGGGGCGTCCCTCTTGCGGGAGTTGCGCCGGATGGAGGCCGAGTATCCGGACGCGGTCATGGGGGGAGGCCTGGTGCGGAACTGCGCGTTCACGTCGGAGATGCCCCCGTGGGGGTGCCACCGGGGCAGCACGCCCGGGGGAGGGAGCAGCGCCGTCGCAGTCCCCGCGTCCACTGGCTCGTCGCCCCCGCCGACCGCCAGCCCGCCGTCGCCGACCTGCTCGACGTCGTTCCCGGCATAGTTGTCCCCCCGGTACGCGTCGTTCTGGCCTCTGTAGTTCTCGTCGTCCCAGACCAGCATCCGGCGGGCCATGGCGAAGATGAGGGCGGGGCCGCCAGGGAGGGTCTGGGCCGGCAACTCCTCTCCATCGCCGAGGTCGGTGGAGGCAGGGGCATCTCCAGAGGCAGAGGGGTCGGGGACGGCGGGAGTCCTGTCGGGCGTGCGGCTGCGCCTCCGCTGCTGTCGCTGTGGCTGCTGCTTTTGCTGTCGCTTTTGCTGTTTTTGCTGCTGCTGCTGCTGCTGCTGCCTCGGCCGCTGCTGCTTCCGGCCCGACGTCGCCGCCTTCTGCTGCTGCTGGCGCAACGGCCCCTCGCCGCTGCCGGCCTCGTTGGGGGCCTGGCCGCGGTCGCGCTGGGACGCCAGCGGCCCCGCCGCCGTCCCGCGGGGCTGCAGCGGCGGCGCCGCCGCCGACGGGGCGAAGGCTGCGGCGGAGGAGGCGTATGCGCCAACTGAGAGGAGCACGAGGAGGTTGGTCGGCCCCGGGAGGCTGCGGCGCCCTCGCCGGCCCGGCGCCGGCGCCGGCGCTGCGGCGGGCCGGTCATCCATGGGAGGGAGGCGCTGTGGTGGGCGTTCCCCTTGATCTTGCCGCATGGGCGGAGTCAGATCATGGAATGTGAGCTAGCCAAGCAGCTTGAAGCCAGAAATGTAGTTGGAAAGCACCCTTTCGAGTGGACCCAATTATCGTTCTCTAGAGCTCGTAAATTCATACATAAGTAAAGGAGTAAAGACAAGGGAAACTTGCGAGATCTGCAAAAAGAAAAATGGAGAATTGGGGAATCGAACCCCAGACCTCGTGCATGCTAAGCACGCGCTCTACCAACTGAGCTAATTCCCCAGCAGTTTTCGTGCCGTAGTGGGCACACCTAGATAATATAAAGAAGAAATATACAGCGAATGCGCATCTCGAGGCAAAAACGCATGGAAAATCGGCAAAAACACGCCTCCTGCCTTCAGACACGACCTATTTTATTATGCATATTAATAATATGACGTGCGCCTAGATAGGTAAGGCATGGGGAAGAAGAAAAACAAAAAGAAGTCCGCCACGGCGCGTCTCGCTTCCCTCGCCGCGGCGAGAGTGGCCTCCCAGGAGGGCGAACGCGATGCATCCGGGGACGAGGGTTCCGTGGGTCCAGCGTCCGCTTGGGGCGAGGCCGAGGCCGATTCCGGCCGTCCCGCACCCCCCGCCGTGGCTGAGCTCGAGGTACGCCTCCCTCCGCCGACCGATTCCTCCCCCGGCACATTGGCCTCGACTTCCGCACCCGTAGTTGAGCTCCATCCATCGGACGCCGCCTACCTGGACGTGCTGGAGGGGGAACAACTCCTCTTCCTGCCCCTGAGCGCCTCGGGGGTGTATGATACCCCCCTTGCGGCGGTGGGGAAGGCCGTCATCGTCCAACCGGGCCGGCCGCCGCACCTGTCACCGTCTGGCAAGAGGTCCAGAAAGCCCCCCCCCAGGGCCGGAGAGGCCCGGATCCAGCCCCCAACGCTCCTCCGCCGGCTGTTCCCGGAGGCAATGGCGGAGGCGGAGGTCGCCGCCGCCGCATCGCCTTCGCCCCCTACTCCTGCTCCCTCGGCCCTGGCCAGACCTGGTTCCTCCTCGACCCCGTCGCCTTCGGGATCCAAGTTCTCCTTCGCCAGGGGTGGCGGGGGCGACGCCGTCATCTCGACCCCCTCTCCGGCGCCGGCTGCGTCGCTGCCCCCGTCCTCATCGAGGGCCGCCGCCTCCGCCCGCCGCGGGATGGTGGCCCTCATCCCCATGTACCAGCTGTCAGACCTGCCGCCGCGGATGCGTCGCGCCCTTCTGGGGAGGGCAGACCGCATATCTGTATCAAGCGGGGGCATGACTGCCGACGAACTGGCCCGGTCGGACAAGCTGCTTGCTGGGTTGGCGCTGCACTGCTGTGACGGCAGCCACGTGCAGAGGGGGGACGTGCTGAACGTGCCCTTCGGGGGGCGAACGACGAGGCTGGAGGTGGAGGCCATCGCGGGGCGTCGTCCGCGCGAGGACGAGGAGGCGGCCGTCGATGGCGATGACGTGGACATGGACGAGTGGTACGGCGCCGAGCCCCTGCCCGAAGTGCTGCAAGACCTCTTCGATGTCCTTTCGGAGATGGGCGATGAGGAGCGCCTCCTATTTCAGATTTGGAACGGGACGGAGGTAAAATTTCCCACGGAGGAACCGAAGCCGGAGCAGGGGGAAATTGGTGGTGATGAGGAGTCCATTTTGCGCATATCGCGACGAATGGATCAGATGACCCTGTCGGGCGTTGACGCGTCCAAAAAGCTCGTCGCGGGACTCGACGGTCCCATCGAGGACATCAAATCCGTTCTCGTCCCGTCGTTGCTCCATCCTGAAATGTTCACGTCCCAGGCGGGGTCGATGCGTCCTCCGCGGGGGGTCCTTATCCACGGTCCCAGTGGCGTTGGTAAGTCCCGTCTTGCGTCCCAAGTCGGGAAGGTTCTGTTGGCGGGCAACGATCCAGGTGCAGAGACGAAGACAGGAGATGATGGAAAGAGTAGGAGGAGGATAGCCGTCGAGGTCGTATCCTGCTCGAATATTCAGTCCATGTCCTCCATAGTTGGTAGGGCTGAGAGGGTGCTGGGTCGTACCTTTGACCTCGCAGATCGCCGGGCGTCCGAGGGAACCAGCACGCTGCTGATCATGGACGACATTCATCAGATTTGTCCTCGACGGGGGTTCATCGGGGGCGGGGGCGGGGGGGGCGGTGATATGTTGGCAAGCACGCTGCTCGCGCTCCTTGACGGCATTGGGCGCGGCTCAACCGTCCAAAAAGGAGAGAACTCGCAAGGGCTGGGGACAGTGATGATCCTCGCCACCACATCAGACCCATCTAGTCTTGACCCGGCCCTCCGCCGACCCGGCAGACTTGACTCGGAGGTGGAAGTTCCAATTCCGGATGACGCGGCACGGTCAGAAATTCTCAAATTCCTCTTAGAGAGATTGGCATGCGGTACAGGCGAGAGTGTGGTTGCAACGCCCGAATTATCCGACGTGGAGCTTCTCTCAGTAGCTCGACTGGCCAAAGGCTTCACTGGAGCAGACTGTAAACTTGCTATCAAGGAGGCGGTACGAAGCGCGGTTTTGAAGGACATGGGGGAAGGAGGAGCTCGCGATGCAAGTATCTCGACCATAAGAGTGAGTCTTGATGAACTAAATCATGCCATTCGGCTTACCAAGCCATCTACCATTCGTGCAGTCTCAGTGGAGGTGCCCAAGGTTCCATGGTCGTCCATCGGTGGAATGGATGAAGTTAAGAAACTCTTGCGTGAAGCTATTGAACTGCCTATCACCCATTCGCATATGTTCGAAAGTCTTGGCGTTCAACCGCCACGTGGTGTCCTCTTGTACGGTCCTCCCGGGTGTTCCAAGACTTTAATGGCGCGTGCCCTTGCTACCGAGGGAAATATGAACTTTCTCGCCGTCAAGGGGCCCGAACTGCTCAGCAAATGGCTTGGAGAAAGTGAAAGGGCATTGGCATCATTATTTCGCAGAGCCCGTATGGCCAGTCCTTGTGTGATCTTCTTTGATGAAATCGACTCAATTGCGTCGACACGTACTGGAGGAGGCGGAAGTGGAGAAAGATTGCTGAGCCAGCTCCTAACCGAGCTTGATGGGGTAGCGTCTCCTTCGTCTGGCGTGGGAGGAAGCAAAACAGACGTAAGGAAGGAAAGGGTAGTTGTTGTCGGAGCGACCAACCGTCCCGACCTCCTTGATCCAGCCCTGACAAGACCTGGACGCATCGATCGTAAGATATATGTTGGTCTACCAGACGAAGCGAGCAGGCAGGGTATTTTGAGAATCAGTCTCCAAGAGAAGGCATGTGACGATGATATTGATGTGAGTAGCGCGAAAAGACCATTTACCATATCTACGAGCTCGTATATCTATACCATACAAACGACTTGAACTCATTCTCGCTGATTTTTCGACTACTATCTTATATGCAGATTATGAGGCTTTCAGAGGAAGCAATTACTGGAGGCTTCAGCGGAGCAGAGATTGTAGCGATCTGCCGCGAGTCAGCTCTCTATGCCATCCAAGAGAAAGAGGAAGGCAACGGACTGGCGGGGAGCGGAACAAAGATAGGAATGAGACACTTGCTCCAATCCATCAAGACTATGAGGCGCCAGATAACGCCGGAAATGCTTGAGTTCTACGCTTCCTATCGAGAAGGGGTGTAGAGATAAGAGTCACTTTTGTTAGGCCTCTTTCTCCGAGCCTTAAACCGACATCGTCTGCTCTGGGCAGCATTTGGCTCGGGTTTTAGCCACTTTTTCCGCTCGGTCATTGGCCACCTTTCCGTTGTACCATCGATTCTTGACGCTGTTCCCCGTCCTGCCTGGAATAAAGGTGGCAATCTTGTCCCATCGATTGCCAAAAATGAATTGCTTTTCATGGATAGTACGGACTGTGAGGATAAGGGTGGTCGGAACATGAGACTCTCGTGAGATGTAATATTAGCAGCAGCCCAAATAAAATAAAACTATTATTCCGCCAAATAATTCTTTGAAATTACTCACCCTCTTCCTCCGTCCAGGGCCCACGCTTCAAATCTGGCTGGAGAGAATTGATCCAGCGTTCTTTCACATGTTCCGTGAGGCGCCCCGGAACTTCCTTCGCAATACTAGCCCAGTCCATTCCCTCACTCATGCATTTGCGGATCATATCATCCTCCGCTTCTGTGAACTTGCCAGTTTTGACATCTGGCGAAAGATGCTTGTTCCAGCGGCCCCTCACCTGAACATGAGAGCGCGTGCCAGAGAAATACTGGGAAGAGATGAGCCTCCAATTAGGTGGCTTTTGGGAAGCGGCAGCGACAGCGGATCGCAACATGCTGTCCTCTTCTTTCGTCCATCGCTTCCATCTCTGCTTCTGACACGCTTCATTCGTTGTTCGAGAGGGAAACTTGGACGGCTTTCTCTTACTCTTTGGTTTAGACTTGGACTTGGACTTGGACTTGGACTTGAGTATTGCTTCGGTTGCGAACTTATGGTCTGGATTTCTCGCTAGCGTAGAGTTTGGCTGCGAATCGATGGATCTGACGGATGTGCCAGTAGAGGGAGGGAGAAAATCCCTCGATAGGGATGTGCTAGTCGTTGCGGCTTCAATTTTCCCCATGGAGACCGATTGGGGATCGAAATGTGGAAATCCTTCTACTACTGGAGGAAGTAATATAGGCGGCGGCAGCGGAGGCGGGAGGGGGGGGAGAAGAAGGGCCCGATTCTCTGTGGCAGGAACGTTGGGGAACATTCCGCTGGAAGCGCGGACGCCATGAGTCCGCACGCGGGAAAGTTCGCTGTCACTAGATCTATCAGCGAACAGGGCAATGCCAGAAAGGACATTATCGTTGCTGGGAGTTTTCATTGGCTCTCTAGTGTCAACTTTATGGCCCGATGGGCATGACTGGGCCAGATTTTGTCCAAGCGCCGGATGGGGAAGACCTGAGATGCTTCGGTTGCGCGAAGCGGCCCAGATGTGGTCAACCCTTGACACAGAATCCTCGGCCAACATCCTAGACCATGATGTTGACGCTCCATTATGCGCTCCAATCCGCCCCCAATCGGTTTCCCTCCTCTCATTGGACAAGGTAGATATGGATGGAAGCACGTTTTCGGCGATTTTGGGAGTTTGGTTCTCCTCATTGTGTTCTCCCCCGCCGCTGGTGCTTTGCGACGGGATTGGTTCCCTTCCGGATGGGACCGGCACGCAGACTAGTTGGATTGGGCTCAAGCTTGCCCTTGAAATGGTCTTGGCAGATTCACTTGAAGGAAGTGAAGGAGCATCGGGGTTGGTCCAGTCCTGAGGGTGTTGGGCCATGAATATAACTGCCTCCGCTGCCCTTGCTGCTTCTGAGACGACGAGCGGATCGATAACGCCGACTGGAAAGACCTCGGTCGATGTTTCTGGCCCAGTTCCGGCGGAGTTGGCAACTGGAGTTTCGGACCTGCGGGAGAGATCGCCGAGAGATGGAGTCTTTGGAAGAAACATGCGAGTCAGGACGTTCTCTTCGTGCGCGACCTTTTTTTTTCTTGTCTTGGTTTGATGGAACACTAAGACAGCGCACGTTCTCGACACACGATAGATATAATGTGTCCTAATGCAACGGGGGGTAGAAAGAAGTTGGGAGAGGGGAAGGTGGAGATAGAAGCAACCAAAGTAACTCAAGATGTGTCTCGTCGGCGAAGAAAATGGGAAAGGTTTGTTTGGGGCGTTTTCAGGTTTTCGAAGCAATGCGAGCCTGGCGCGCTGGCGAGCACATCCGCGGATTCCTGGCTATGCATACTACGAGCGTAGAGTAGCTAGCTTGTTACGAATCACGTATGTGTCAGGTCTAGCTAGTAATTTTAACTACATACTAGCTAGTACATATTATAATACGAGCTCGTAGGAGTGTCTTATGAGTAAGCTACGAGTCGTAAGTGTAAAAAAAGTACTATGCATACGAGCTCGTATTAATACTACTAGTAGGCTAGTTGTAGTATGCATAAGAGGAACATCATGATGTACAACATAATAGCTACGAGCTCGTAGTGAAAATAATAATAATATTATGCATATATATATGCATAGTAGGAGGGCTAGTATACTGTACGAGCTCGTATGTACGCAATAGCTCGAATGCACGAATAATTATTTTCTGTCCTGCGATGAGGCACTCGGAGCCTACGAGCAAGGGTTAACAAAACTTCAAGACGAGTGCGTCCAATGAAAAAAGCAAATACTCGAGAGCAACTGTTTAATTATTCTTGCAGGAGGGGCTAAATAATGATGGGAGCAATCCCTTCCCCCGCCGCTCCCCCAATCCTCGGGCTTCTCTAAAGTGGAAGTATTAGCTTCGTAGCTAGAGAGAGAGTCCTGAAATAGACGAAAGGTTCCAGGGAGAGAGGGTCGCTAAGATATATTCGAAATCCTCCTCCGTGCCTCCCGTCGTCATTCATATCTACCAACACCTGCCACTGAAACCGCCCTCGTATTCATATTTCTCTGAGGACGGGGAATACCCAGTACCCGGGGGGCAATCAAGAGTAACATGTTTCAGGTGCCATCATTCTTTGCAATTGGCCTCAATCTAGATCTATTTCCCCTGAAGAGTCGAAAGAGCATTGCGCAGCCTCCAAGTCAAAATTATAACAATTAGCGGGCCTCAAATTGTATGACTGAAATGTGTAACAAAAAAGGTGAAGATACAAATGTTAGATAATTGGAGGTGGGGCCTTTTGGTCGGCAAGATTGACTGAGAGAAGCAGGCTTGTCAACTCACGCCTCTTGGTCCTTATTTTGTAAAGGATGCGGAAGCCGCACTGGCGGCACCGTACGGGGTCGGTCGATTTGATGACGTTTCTGGCGCCGCAGTCGCCACAGCGGTACTCCACCCCCCGAAAGGCGGGCACCTGAATCGCTGTTCCGCCTGCCGCTCCCGGGGTCGATCCTGGTGCCGCTTCAGCCATTATTCCTTAAGAGATTATATTAGTGCTGTCCGCAGCGGAGTGTGGCTGGGCCGAACTGCTGATCTCTATTGCAACTGCCTATCAGATCAAGAGAGTTGAAAAAGTAAGTCAACTAAATGAGTGTGTATGAGCGTAAATAATTGAATGTCCGCGCTTTGCACACTAGACTTGTTCTACTCTACGACAAATAGCACAAACAACTACTAGCTAGTATTCATATTACAAAAACATTATTTAGCGAGCTACGAGCTCGTAGTAGCAATTCCTACAGTACTATGGCATAGTACTAGCTAGAGTATAGTTTGTGCGAGCTCGCAATAATGCAGCGTGGCCAGGGTGCGAGGCGATTGGGGCGGGGCAGATGGTCCACGGACAGACGACATGCGATGAAGCGGAGAGAGTAATTCTCCGGGTTGTTTCTGTCTCCGACCCCCGAACCTGATAAAGCATCCAATTCTCACTGCACTTTCCTGGTTCGTCCGAATGCAACGGAAATAAATGATCGTTCATAGTGTTCATTCACATTGTTCGCATTGAGAGGGGACATTGAGTCAATTGTTTGAGTCACTCAAAATTTGCACTCGATAATGGGGGATGCAATGCTGCCGGAGCGGTCAAATTCTTTGTTCGGTGATATCCAGGGTTTGAATCGCGTCGAAGAGGGCACTGACGGAGAGAGGAGGAACGCCAAGTTGCGGCGTCCATTCTACGTGGTTTCCTTGCTCGGGTTCTTATTTACTAGTACGTATCTTGTGAATCCCGCCGGAGCTCCTGAGGAAAGGCTGGGACTGGTTCGGGGGTCGGGGGTCGGGACTTCGTCCGCTTACGGGGATGTTGCTGTTGCCAAGAAGCCTAGAATTCATCATTTTGAGAGACCAAAACTCGACTTCGCCAGCAAACCTAAAATTGCCGTCGCGATGGGCGCAACGTCAAGACATTGGGGGCATTTAATCCTTGACAATACGAGCCTCGTATCGGTAATACTTCCGTCATTGGAAAAAACAATGGAGACGGACCGGTTCAAATACAAGGTATTTGTTGGGATTGATGACGACGACAAGTTTTGGAACAATCAAACCAGGCAGCATGATGTGAAAGAAAAGATTATGGACGATTTGGATCTCGTCTTCCATTCATTTCCGCAGCCAAAGAACCGTTCGCGGATCCCATTTAATGAGATTTGCCAAGCAGCTTACGATGACGGGGCAGACTATATCGTTCGAATGAATGATGATTCCGAATTTCTGACACAGAACTGGACTTCCGTGGGTGTGAAGAGGCTACTATCTTATGCCCCGCCCAACGTTGGAGTCGTGGGCCCGACTTGTAAGCAAGGCAATGAAAAGATTTTGACCCATGAGTAAGTTATCAAAACCCTGTATATTATTTGGAAGTTTCGAAGTGTTGTCGAGGCATGCGCATTGAATGAATTTACTAACCCTTCTGTCATGCCTTATGCATTCTATTGAATACAGCATGGTGCATAGGACACATATAGACATCTTCGGATTTTACTACCCTCCCTCATTTAGAAATTGGTATGTTGATGATTGGATTACAAAAGTTTATGGCGAGACCCGGACACTGAAGCTGAAAGAGTGGGAGGTGAAGCACCACTTAACCCCTACGCGTTATAATATATCTACAGCAAATCTCGAAGACGCTCTTATAGACGGCAAGCAAACAATAAAGGAATGGCTGGCCAAATAGAGGAAGAACGATGTAGCTGCTAGTAATTATAGCGTTTGACTAATCAGTTCCGGTCTTGCCATGTGTGCAGTTGCATGGACAACCTCGAATTATTCTTTTTTGATTCGAACGAGGCCTCTGCTCGTGCCAACATCGCAACGGCTAATAGTACATGTAGGGATTCCATCACCACCATCGGACTCGAGCTTTACTTTTACCGAAGACGATTCAATAGCATCAGGATTGCCTTCAGCCTTGATGCCTGTGCGGTCGCCAAACATATGTATTGTCTTCGCAGTGAGAGGGCAGTCGAGCTTGGAGCCATCAGAGGGGGGGAACTGTGGCTTGCCATTTGAAGCGCAAGCGTGACAATGCTTCCCATGCGCAACTAGGAGGCAATGCAAGTCGAGCTTAAGTTTGGGAGGAACTGTTGCATTGAGGTGGTCGTAAGCGCTCTCCCTCGTTGCAGATTGTGGTACCCAACCCATCTTCTTTGAGATCCGGAGTACATGTGTATCCACGGGAAACTCCGGACGCCCGAGCGCGAATAGGAGCACACAAGAGATTGTCTTGGGTCCGAGTCCTTTGAACCGGCTCAACTCTTGTTTTATATCATCGTCAGACATAGATCGCAAGTAGTCGAACGATGGCTCGCCTCTCTCCTCCTTGACCGTGCGGAGCAAAAGCCGGATGCGTTCCGCTCGGGTTTTCGCCAATCCAGCGACTTTGATGGACTTTTCGATCCGTCCCAAGTCCTCGCATTCTGTAACCATTGGCCAGGAGGGAAAACTCTTTTTGAGATTTGCGAATGCCGCCTTGGAGTTCTTGTCCGTTGTGTTCTGGCTCAACATGGTGCCTACAATGCTGTCGGTGATGGAGTCTCGAAGCCCGCAGCTTTCGAGCAGGGTCTTACGGCGTTCGTCGTTTTTCTTCACCACATGGGGGTGCAGTTTGGCCAGGGACGCGGTGGCGTAAATGCACTCTTCTGCTTTCGGGCGGATGGCCCCTCTTTGCGAATTTTCTTCCGACTTTGAGACCTTCCTCCCCCCCGCCTTGGACTTGATTGTGACCTTCGCGGCCAATGCCCTCTTCGCTGGCCTTTCCTTCGTCGAAACCCTCGCCTTCGCCTCCGTTTTTATCCTCCGCGCGGGTTGCTGCCTCCGGTATCCGCCCATACTCGCTTTCTTATGTTTCGAGATTGGAAGAAAAGTGTGACCGAATTGCACATCTATCTGAAATCTGAGCTGGAACGCTGGAATCAATCGGCTTCTTTCCTACGATTTCAATTGACAACTTTTTTACATCATTAATTCTAGTAGTATCGTACGTTCACCTACCAGCTATGCATACTAGAGTAGTAGTATGCATAGTACAAGAGTAGTACGAGCGTACCAGAGTACGAGCGTAGTATGCACACTAGCTAGTATGCATAGTAGAAATATACAGTGTATACTGAATCCATACTAATAATAATCTTAGTAGTATGCATACGAGCGAGTAGTATAGTTGTAGTCGTGTA
>Ga0315315_10004024_pt1 | contig 13568 bp, 1 predicted proteins | sample M140m3416metaG_FD_203699 | JGI IMG/M metagenome (GOLD analysis project Ga0315315, IMG submission 203699) | Ammonia-oxidizing marine archaeal communities from Monterey Bay, California, United States - M1 40m 3416 | ecosystem: Environmental > Aquatic > Marine > Intertidal zone | place: USA...
AAAAGACGAAATTGATGTATCACCAGACACTATATTGTCGTTACCACCACAAATTACACTATTAATAGCATCAGACTCACCAGTAATTAAGTTATTAGTACCACCTAATATTCCACTTCTCTCAATATTAGATACTTGATTATCAACCCCACCAACTATAAAATTATCAGCACCTTTTATATTAGTTGAAAAATATCCACTTACAGTATTACCACTACCACCTATAATAGACGACCTATTCTGTGGTCCAATAAAATTATTAGAGTAACCACCAATAATAATACTATCATTAATTATTTCATCACCACCATTAGCCTTTAAATCTGAATCTTGCCCACCAATAATTAATGAATTATATGAATTATCAATCTGATGGTCTTCACCAGCTAGTATTGCTGAATTAAATGAATCTCTAATATACGGTATTTGATTTCCTTGTGACAACCCTATAATTGTTGAATTTGTTGAATCCTCTATTTTAACATAACTAGAACCTATACCACCTATAATAGTTGAAAAATCAGAATTATCTATGGTGTTTCCTGTACCACCCATAATAGTTGAGTTATCAGAATTTAATTTTAATATGTTTCCAACACCACCTATTAAAGTAGAATTATCTCCTCCTTGAACCGTGTTACCACTACCACCAATAATACTAGTGTTATTTGATTCTACACTACCTATTTGGTTATTTTGACCACCTAATATACTAGAATGTGAATGACTACTAATACCAATCTCATTATCAAAACCATTAATTATTGAACTATAAGTCGACCCATTACCTATTGTATTACCAGAACCAGCTATAACAACAGATAAATCTGAATCTTTATCTACTGAATTATCATAACCACCTAATATATGTCCATTAATTGAACCTCCTATAGTATTCCTAGCACCACCCATAATAGATGAGTACTCTGAGTCAGCGTTAATAATATTATTAAAACCACTAACTAATGTATAATTACTTTCTGTATCACCACTACCATCATTAATAACCTTTATTGAATAATTACCACTTGAACCAGATGTCCAGTAAATACTACCACCACTAGTACCTCCAGAACCAACATTAAAAGATAAATCATTACCGTTTATCTTTTTAAGTGTAACGGTGTTACCAACAGTTTGCGCAGTATATATTAATTCACCCCTAAGATATATAAAGTTATTATCAACATTAGTATGTGATAACACACTATTTTTAGTGAAATCAGCCGTGGGGGTTGTCCACGGACTATTTACGGTTCTAAGTATTAAATTATTATTCGGCATAACTTTTATTTATAAATATCTATTTTTTTTATTTATCTTATTTTATCCATTCCAAGATGGTTGTTCTACTGGTTCAGATGGGCTACTTGTTGACTCAACAGCGTTAGCACATATAATATAATTCATAACAATATATGGTTGTAAGTTATTATGTGTAGAACCACCAGCATTTGATGTGGCCTGACCTGTACTCATAAATTCTGATGAGTGACCATGAGCACCATCTGGAATAACTCTACCTTGTTGTATTGCCTGTAAATTTGACACTCCATTAGTATTATCAGTCGGACCATATTTATGTATACCAGTATAAACCCAATTAGCATTAGATGGGTCCCAACCTGATATAGGGTTATATACTAAAGTTCCTGATGCATCAATAGATTCAGCGTACTCACCAAATTGATTAACAACACCCACAAGATTATTATGTAATTTAATTGACCAGTTATCAGCGCTACCATTAGCATTTAATTTTCTAGAATTAAATAAATCAATAACAGATTTTGCTTGGTCATTAGTAAGAGTATCACCCTCACCACTCGAATCTCTAACCCAAGATATTGCGTGAAAATGTTCTGAAGATTCATCTGATATAGGGTTTCCATTAGAATCTTCCCCAATACCAATACTATGTCTATGTTTTTTATGAGGTATTTCATTTTCAGTTAAGGTATGTGTTGATGCCCCACCTGTTTTACCAATATTATTAAAATTACTATCTGAACTATTATAACCCGCTGGTATCCTACTTTGTAAATTAGGTAATTTAAATTCTAAATAACCATTACTATTCCTAAGTTGTCCATATGTACTCCCTATAACATCATACAATTCTTCATAATCTTCTTTTTTAACATACGAACCATCACATATTAACCAACCAGTTGGAGCACCAATAGTGGACCACATAATCACAGAACCCACAGGTGTACCAACACCAGCAAATTGATTACTTGAAGATGAGCCATCAGACGAAGCTTGTGTCTGCCATGTGGCATTACCACTACCATCTGAAGTTAATACCTTACCAGAACCTGGATTACCACCCTCAATTTTAATGGTACCTCTAAGTGTAAAGCTGCCATTAGATTCAAATGTAGACCTTCTATTCCAAGCAGTACCACTTGGGCCCTCACTTGAATTAGGTATCATTTCTATTGTATTACTTTCTGACGCTAACCATAAATCACCTTTATTAGATTCAACCTTAGAACGAACACCCACTCCCGAAGTATTATTAACCTCCGTAACCGCTTGAAATGTAACATTTCCATTCTTATCTTTAATTAATAGACCTGGGTGATGGTTTGTTGTCTTTTTATTTTGTATTTCTAATTTAGACTCATCATGACTTACTGTTATATAGTTATTTTCACTTTTAAAGACTTCACCATTAATATTCTCTTTAATACTTATAGGTCTATAAAAATAAAAACCATTATTAGAGTTTGTTCTAAAGTGAGTCCAACTTGTATTTTCTGGTCCAACACTAAATGTTTTATTACTATTTTCAACTTTTAGTATCCCACCATCAGCTAATATATTACCTTTAACTTCTAATTTTTCTGTTGGTTGATATCCATTACCAATACTAACATTACCACTATTTGTAATATATAATTTACCACCAGTAGAATCACCGCCAGTAGTAGCACCAAAGTTCCTACCTATTTCAAACCCATCTTTATTACCAGAAAAAGACCTTGAACCCATCATCCAATAGTCTGAATTACTATTAGCATTATTTAAAAATCTAATGGCTGAATCATTAAAATCAGAACCTTCAATATGTAACTTATTTTGTGGTGAATTAGTACCAATACCTACATTACCTGAAGGTAAAGAATACATATTATTACCGTTAATAGCCCAATCAGTATCTTCGCTATTTAAAGAAGATAAATTAACATTATACGTCTGTTTATCATTACGAATAAACGTAAGAGTATTATCACTTAATGAAGCTGAAGTTGTGTATATATCGGTATTAGTATCGTTATCATCAGACCATGTAACATTACCATCACCATCTGTTTTTAATACTTGCCCATCAGCACCATCTGATGCTGGTAATGTATAATCATTAATTGTTAATGAATTACTACCTAATATTTTAACATTACCACTTTGATATTTTATTGAATTATCGGTATTTCTAATCCAGTTATGTGCTTGTGTAGAGTGATGTGTATCATCTATCCATATTCCAGTATCGGTGTTTCTGTCAGCGTTAATATCTACAGTTTCACTTATAATTATATCCCAACCATCATTCCATTTTGATGATTGATAATTATTTGCTGCCACTTGTAAATCGGTTACATAAACTTTTGGTACTGACCACGTAGTGTCTACATTTCCTATAACTATTACACATTTATCTTTTGCGTTATCATAACCAAATCTAACTTTAAAATTATGCTCATCTATTGGGTTTCCTTCAACCCAAGCTGAGGTTGCAGTCCATTGAGCTATAGCACCAGAAGTAATAGAACCAGCGTATGTATATCCAGCAAGATTTAATGTCGCATGTTCATGTTCACTATAATCAAATATCTTAACTGCCATACTAAGCATAGTATTAGTCCACCCTTGTGGTAATGTAATAACAATGTAACCTTTTTTAGTCCCACTAGAATACTCACCTCCTTCTGGGTTTAATATCCTTACATTATTAGGACCATTGGAGGATATTGAGTCTGCAATTATATTACCCGAAACATGCAATCTTTCCGAAGGTGAATTAGTACCAATACCAACATTACCAGAAGGTAAAGAATACATATTATTACCATTGATTTTCCAATCAATATCTTCGCTATTTAAAGAAGATAAATCAACACCATAAGTTTTTTCATCATTACGAATAAACGTAAGAGTATCACCAATCATTGTTGCTGAAGTTGTATACGTATCGGCATCCTCAGTATTCTCCAAATCACCAACCCTACCAGACAACTCCTTCAATAAAGGTGATAAATCAACACTATAAAAATTCTCTCCCTTAGAACTATTATCAAAATTAAGTGTGGTGTCATTAAGAGTTGCAGTGGTCGTATAACTGTCAGTAAGTTCTTTTGCAAATCCAGAAACCTGGAAAGTACTATCAACATTTGTTGTATAAGTAACCACACCAGTTTCAGGGTTATAAGTACCACTAACAACATAAATATCATTATCAGTAAATAAAGCAGCTGCATTAGTCACATCAAACTTAACACCATCTGTATTTGTAAATGTTAGTTTTTTATTTTCAACATCTACATTACCACTATTCACATAAACATCTTTCAAGTCACTAATCAACGGTGTTAAATCAACACTATAAGTTTCTTCATCATTACGAGTAAATGTAAGATTATTTTCAGTCATAGTTGCAGATTCAGTAAAAGTGTCAGCATCCTCAGCTTTCTCCAAGTTACCAACTCTATTTTCCAAACCACTAACCAACGGTGATAAATCAACACTATAAGTTTCTTCATCATTACGAGTAAATGTAATAATTTTTTCAGATAATAATGAGGATTCAGTAAAAGTGTCAGCATCCTCAGCTTTCTCCAAGTTACCAACTCTATTTTCCAAACCACTAACCAACGGTGATAAATCAACCTTAAAATCTACATCATTAATTTTTTTAAGTATTAATTCATTACCACTAAATTCTGCGGATTTAATTACTTCACCCTTTAAATATATAAAGTTATTATCTAGTGATTTATATACTGGATAGTCAGCATTAGTGTGTGACAACTTATTTTCAGTTGTCACATCTAATACTGGTGTTATCCAAGGACTATTAAGTATTCTTAAAATTAAATTATTATTGTTCATTAAATAATTTTATTTAATTATTATTATTATTATTATTAAGCTCCACCATTATCACAAAAATCAGCTGCAATAGCGTTTACTTGTTTATAAATCTCTAAAACCTCTCGTAACTTATCAACCATATATGCGTTTAAGTCAGAGTTAACAGACCTTTCATTAATCATGTTTGAAAGTTTAACTTCTAACAAGTCAGTAGTTAATCTAGGGTCACTTTGTTGTTGAGACCTTAGGTTTTGGATTTCACTTTCATAGATGTGTTTTAAATTACCAAAGTCATTAGACTCCTCAGCTTCAATGGATGTTATTTCATTTTCCAAAGATTCAATACATCTAATAGAAGTAATTAAATTTTTCATTATAGTACCTCCAACACCACCATTACAAACTAATTTACCCCAAGTAACTAAATCATTTGAAGATAAGTTTATAATAGAATCAAGTTCATCAAAATTACCAACTGAAAATTTAGGGTTACCAGAAAAATCATCATATACATTTGGGTAATAATTAAATGTACCTTCATTATCTAAAGAACTATTATTTAATTGAGATTCAATATTATATATTTTATACTCATTATCTTCAATAAGTTTATCTATCTTATCATTTTGAAGATTGTTAACATAACAAATAAAATTAACCTCATTAACTGGCATATACACTACAAAATCTAAATCACCAGAATTAACAATAATTTGTATTTGTTCATTAGTCCTTGATAAATCATTTTCTTTTTGACTTAATTGAGTTGTGAAATCTTCAATATCCCTATCCAATTGTTTTATCTCTTCCTCAAGTACTGGTATTAAAGGACTATTAGGGTCTTCCGACTTAAGTGTGTTTAGCTCAGTCTGTTTAAAAGCTCTAGCAGCTATTAAATCAGCAATATCAGTTTTAAACTGAGTAATCTGAATCATTAACTCAGATTGTTGTTCAATCAATAAATCATATTGTTCTTTAGTAGCCTCATAAACTTTTGCTTTAGTAGTATATTGTGTGTAGCTATCTAAAGAACATTGACCCCTATCATCATAACCAACAGCATCTATAATGTTTTCTATTTTTTCGTTAGCGGCTTCATAAAAGAACGTATCTCTCCAACATGTAAAGTTAGCTTCGTTTAATGGTGCATAATTAGATAAAAATTTATACCCACCTTTACTAGCATCATCATCATCACCATTCTCCCAATCATCTACACTACCCTGTAAAAAAGTTATTTGGTCATCAATTACCTTTTTCTGTCCAATTAAGCTATTGTATAACTTTTGTTCCTCTGGGGTAATACCACCATCATTAATTTCACTAATCTGATTATTAATATCTAAAAGAGTATCTTGTAACGATATAATATCCTCCTTAAATTTATCAACTTCAGCTTTTTGTCTAATTGAGTCATCGTATAATTTTTCATACATCTTCCACATTTTAGAAGAACATTGACCTCTATCTTCATAACCAACAACATCTATAATCATTTGCTCAGACCAACAATCGAAATTAACCTCATTAACTGGCATATACACTACAAAATCTAAATCACCAGAATCGATAATAATTTGTATTCGTTCATTAGTCCTTGATAAATCATTTTCTTTTTGACTTAATTGAGCTGTGAAATCTTCAATATCTCTATCTAATTGCTTTATCTCTTCCTCAAGTACTGGTATTAAAGGGCTATTAGGGTCTTCTGACTTAAGCCTATCTAACTCAGTCTTCTTAGAAGCTCTAGCAGCCATTAAATCAGCAATATTAGTTTTAAACTGGACAACCTGAGTCATTAACTCAGATTGTTGTTCAATCAATAAATCATATTGTTCTTTAGTAGCCTCATAATTTTTTGATTCAGCAGTATATTCCGTGTAACTCTTTAAAGAACAATCACCTCTATCTTCATAACCAACAGCATCTATAATAAGTTGCTCAGACCAACAATCAAAGTTAACTTCGTTAATCGGCATATATACCTCAAATTGTAAAATACCAGAAGTTTCTATTACCTCAATATTTTCTTGAGCTGTAGAATAATCAACTTTATATGTTTGTAGTTGTACTTTATAACCGCTAATTTCATTATCTAAAATTACTATTTCCTCAGTTATAGTAAATATTTGACTATTTGTACTTGCTATTTGAGTTGTTATAGTTTTTATTTGTTCTTCGCAATTAGCGATTTCTTCACTATTATCTGATGGAGGGAATTCAACAGAACCAATCCCCTCTTGCAACTCACCAGCCAATTCAACCAAATACTTATGATGAGCCACTAATCTACGATACGCCTCATTACTAAAATCACTAACTAAGATTTGTGCAATCTTACTCAACTCAGATAAAATATTATTTAATATTGTCTCAATAGCATTCTTACCAACATAATCTTCTGTAACTTCTGAAATCATCATTTTCTTTAAAGCATCTATTAAGTCATCAATATCACCTACAGAAGCCTGTAAAGACTCTTTATATTGTGTAAAAAACTCTACATCAGTTTGTTGTTCAGTTTTTTGACTTATTACCCCACCCATTTGAGCAATTTGTGCGATAAGTACTTTTGAAAGTTTATTAGCAACTTCTATCTCAAATAAATCTTCACCAGGTGCATTTAGTAAATCTTCTAATATTTGCTGCAATTTAGCTTTCTCAGCTTCTAAATCAGCTTTAGTTACCTCTAAAGTATTTTTTACATGATTTTTATCAACTACACTTAACTCACTTGTAGCTATTAACACCTGTAGGTTAATAATATCATCTGATAATTGCTGCTCAGTAGCTTTTGAATCATCATAAGATTTTTTAACTGAATCATATTGATTAGCCAATTTAAGATATTTTTGGTACTTATCATCAGAACAATCACCTCTTTCATCGTAACCAACATTACTAGTTATTGACTCTATTTTAACATTTAATTCATTATATAATTTAGCCTCAGTCCAACAATCAAAGTTAACTTCATTAACTGGCATATATGCCACAAAATCTAGCTCACCCGAATCAAGAATAATCTCTATTCGCTCATTAGTCCTTGATAAATCAGCTTCTATTTGACTTAATTGAGCTGTGAAATTCTCTAATTGTATTTTATAAGCGTTTAATTGTTTAGTTAATCTAGCAATTTCTTCAGAATCAGTCTCTGGGTCCAAATTAGATATTAGATTTTCCAAAGAACTAATATTAGCCTTTAAATCAGATATATCAGTTTTAAACTGGGCAACCTGAGTCATTAACTCAGATTGTTCCTTGATTAAGTCATCATAATGTTTTTTAATTTTTTTGTAATTATCTGCTTCAGCGGTATATTCCGTGTAACTCTTTAAAGAACATTCACCTCTATCTTCATAACCAACAGCATCTATAATCAGCTGCTCAGACCAACAATCGAAGTTAACTTCGTTAATCGGCATATATATCTCAAATTGTAAAACACCACTATTAGTTATATTAATTAATTGTTCTTCAACAACTAGTAATTGTTTTTTATTCGCATCTAAAACTTTAGTTAAATCTTCTAATTCTTTAGTTAATGATGCAATTTGTTTCTGTAACGCAGCCACCAATTCATCATTATCTCCATTACCAGGATTTGCATTAGCAGCATTTATTTTATTTTTAATATTAGTTAAATGACTCTGAATACTAGAAGTACTAGAGATAGACTGAACAATTAGTGGGTTGATTATGTCAACCATCCAATCACCCCAACCACTATAGTCACCAGTCCACGTTTGAGCATTAACCGTAGCTATCGCAGCCTGTAAAATACCAGTTCCACTACCACTAGCGTCAGTATTACCCTTAATATCCCTTAAATGTAGTTTTAACTCTTCTTTTATTCCATATTCAGTACCATAAGAAGGACTACCAAAAGTTAAATGTAGTAATGTCTCTAACTCATCTGATTTTTCTAACATTTTATTTAGTGAATCCAATAAAGTACTTTTTCTATTATTAAAATCTTCTTCTGTACTACCAATTCCATTGTTCCACAAACCAAGATTGATATCGTATTCAGTATTTATAGTCAATAGCTCATCTATATTTGAAATGGCCGAATTAACATCAAAAGGTAAATCAGGGTTACCACCAGAATTAAGTAAATCTTCTAATTGTTTCTTTAACTTTAATAATTGAGCTTCTTTTTCACTTATAGTTGTAACACCCTCATTAATTAAAATAGTTAATTGAGTTTGTGTTTCAGTAGTAGTATCAAATAAATCTTTAGTGGTACTATATTCATTAGCCAATTTAAGGTATTGACTATATTTATCATCAGAACAATCACCCCTTACATCATCTTTACAACATTCCTCTATTATAGAAAGTAGTTGTGAATGTTTCCAACAAATAAAATTAACTTCGTTAATCGGCATATATTGAGTCATGAAATTATACTCATCAGACTCCAACCAAGTTTTAATAATTTCAGAATCTATTTTAATTTGAGCTTCTAAAGAATAACCATCTTCAATTAAAACATTTAATTCTTTCTGTAAATCATCTGGAAGTGGTTGAGGCATAGCCTCTAATTCAGCAATCCTATCCCTATAAGTTTTTAAGGTTTTTTGATTTTCAGACAAACTCAACTGTAATGTCTGTATACTTTCATTTTCAGTCAAAACCTTTTGACCCATCTTTACATAAGTATTGTAATCATCTTCAGAACAAGCGCCTCTGTCCTCATAACCAATAGTATCTATAATTTGTTGCTCAGACCAACAATCAAAGTTGGTATCATTAATTGGCATATAATCCCCAAACTCAGCTATATCAAAGTTATTAACAACTAAATCATTTAATAAATCTGTAAGTTGGTCTCTTTTTGAGTTTAGTTGTTTTAATTCATCAAGTAAAGTTTGAATTTCTGAATCAAAGTCAGTAGTTTTTAAATTTAAATCATTAATAAAATTCTGTATATTACCGTCAGCATCTAAACTACTATCTGCATCCAATTCAATTTGTAATCTGTTTGAACCATCTTCTAATTCTTTAAGGTATCTATTAAAATCTTTATTTTCACTATCCCAATCAATAGACTCACCATTATCTATTTTAACACTAGCCTTTTTATATAAATTATATAAGGCCTGGTTAGTTTCGGTCATTTTAGTTAATTCTAATAACATTGCACTGAATCCAGATGGGGTACTATTTTTATTAAATACTCCTTTTTCTACCGACCCCTTAATCAACCTATCAATCTCATTTTGTAATAAACCAATCCTTCCTCCGATATTAGTATCAAGTACATCATCTAAAGATAAATCCTCAAGGTTAGCAAATAATTTTTTACCCCAAACATAACAACAAGCTGGGTTACCCTGGATTCTACAACACCACCATTCAGAAAAACGTCCACGTTCAGCAACATCACCATCACCATCACCTGGGTTATTAACACCATTTTTAGATTCTGCAACCATAAATTTATCAGCTTGATTAATATCAGCACCAGAAACACTATCAATAGGGTATAGTAAAGCCTTACTTTTTGGTATATAACCAACACTAGAAATTAATTTGGCCATTTCAGATTCTTTATTTTCTATATCTTCATCTGTTACCCCTATATCAGACTTTATATTAATGTATTGTAAATATGTATTACCTAAATTTTCGTATGTTTCCCATTTTTTATCAGCACACGGACCTTTTTCATCTTCAACACAACACTCTTCTATCATAGAAAGTAGTTGCGAATCTTTCCAACAATCAAAGTTAACTTCGTTAATTGGCATATACGCTCCGAAATCTAAAACTTTTGATTTTTCTATTTTTTCTAATACATCCTTAACGCTTAAAGATTCATTTTTTATTTTTTTTAGTTGAGCTGTGAAACTCTCAAGTTGTATTTTTAAAGCGTTTAATTGTTTAGTTAATTGAGCAATTAATTCTTGATTATCGGTATTTTTTATAGCTTCTTCTATAGCACTTATTTGCTTAATTATTGCATTTATATCATCCTCTATTTGAGTAATTTGAATTGTTAATTCAGAATCTCTTACTACTAATAAATCATACTCCTGTTTAGTTAAACTATAGTGATTAGCTAACTTAACATATTCACTATATTTCTCAGAAGAACATGACCCCCTATCTTCGTAACCAATAATATTAATAATCTGAGTTCTAGCCCAGCAATTAAAATTAGATTCATTAATCGGCATATATGTAGCAAATTCTAAAATACTATTAGAACTTAATAATTTTATCTTATCCTTAGAAACAGTTATTAATTTAAGTTTTTCCAATACAGAATTCTTATAAATCTTAAGTTGTGCAACCAACTTTGCTATTTGGTCAGCATCTTGTTCTGGGTCTAAAGAGTCTAGTTGTATTTTTAACGTATTAATTAATTTATATAATTCAGAAACATCTCCCTCAAGTTCAACTAACTCATCTTCATGTTTTATTTTCTTATCATTAATTGACTCATATTCATTAGCCAATTTAAGATATTGACTATATTGTTCTTCAGAACAATCACCCCTATCAATAATAACATTAATTAACTCATTTACATTAACTTGGTAGTATTTAGGCCCATGTACATTGTTATCAAAATACATTACACCATCTTCTATATATGCATTAGTTGTGTAACTATCAGTCATATTCTTTGAAAACCCACTAATGTCAAATGAATTACCATCATTATTAGTTAAGGTTACAACTCCAGTTTGAACATTATAATCACCACCAACAACGCTTAAATCAGTAAACGAACTAACATCTTTATATTTAATATATCCATCACTATCCCTAACTAGAACCTGAGTTACAGAATTATCTCTAGATGGCTGCACCTTAATATTAAGGTTAGGTGTGTATACCGTGTTATTTAGCTTAGCAGTTATACCCTGACCACCAACAACAACAGAATTAGATAGGTTGTTAATTTTATTACTCCTACCACCAACAATTACTGAATTATCAGATAAAACACTAATTTGATTACCCTTACCAGCAATTATCGCTGAATTATCAACAGGTGCATACTCATCATTCTCAGATATTTTTTGTAACGAAGATATTTTTTCTTGTGTAACCATAACAAAAGTGTCGTGATTATCAGATAAAATCTTTAATTCAGTTTTTAACTCAACTAACTTATCTTCCAATGATTTAATAGAAGCCCCCAACTTAGCAATTAAATCGCTATCTGGATTTTCTTTTTTATTCTCCTCCAACAATAAAGCTTTATTACTCGCTAATTGTTCTTCTAATATTTTTATTTCTTGTTGTTTTTTAGCTAATTCACTATTGTAAATTTTAATCGCAGATGATAATTCCTCTTGCAAATCTACTATTAATTCAGAATAATCACCACCATTTATTTTGTTTTCAACACCAGCAAATATACCAGAGTTCTTAACTTCTATTTCTAATATATTTTCACTACCAGCACCAATAATTGAATCTGAGGATTTTGAAATTGTATTTTCCTTACCACCAATTATAGCTGACTGAACAGGGGCATGTGCATCACCATTACTTAAAATACTTTTATAATAATTAATTTGTTTTTGCAACTTAGATACTGATTCCTGAAAAGAAGAGATAGCGTTAGATTCAACTTCTTGAGCAGTTTTAACACTTTCCTCAATCTCATCAACCTCAAAACTTAACATTGATACTTCCTTTTGTTTAGAAACCAATTCAGCTTCTTTAACCCCTTTTAAAGTAACTAACTCTAAAATTTTAGGGTCATCAGGGTCAATATCAGTTAAACCTTTTATTTTATCATTTATTTGATTAATATCACTATTCAAAGTATCTATAGCATCCTCTAATGATTTAATTAGAGCTAATTTACTATCAATACTTCCTTTAGATTCCTCTACAAACGTATTATATTCTTCATGCTCTAAGGTTCTGATATATGTTAGTGTCTCTAATTCAGTTTCTAATTTTGCGATTAAATTAGAATAATTAATACCAGTAATTTCATTACCCATACCAACATATACACCAGAACTTTGACCTCCAGATTCGACAAGGTTACCTCTACCACCAACTACAGCACTATAATCACCTTCAGCTTGTGATTTATTAGAGTGAGAAAATGCCACATCACCACTAGCTGTAGCATCTATACCACCAGAGTGAGAACCGTCACCACTAGCAATAGTATTAGCACCTTCAGCGTGTGAATAATGACCACTAGCCATAGTGTCTTTACCTTGTGAAAGTGAATAATCACCAACAGAATCAATATCACTACTATTTTTACGTTTAATAGATTTAAGACCAGCAGACCCAACTTCCCATAAAGCATCTTCATCTAAATCACCTTTTAATTTATTTATAAGGCTTAAAGTCTGCCCAGTGTCACCAGAAAGACCTTCAATATCAACCTCTATTGTATTTCCATTAATTTTATTTAATGTAAGGGTATTACCATCAACTGATGCTGATGTGATAACCTCTCCTTTTAAGTAAACAAAATT
>Ga0315315_10004027_pt1 | contig 13564 bp, 5 predicted proteins | sample M140m3416metaG_FD_203699 | JGI IMG/M metagenome (GOLD analysis project Ga0315315, IMG submission 203699) | Ammonia-oxidizing marine archaeal communities from Monterey Bay, California, United States - M1 40m 3416 | ecosystem: Environmental > Aquatic > Marine > Intertidal zone | place: USA...
CATCTGAAAAAAAATAACTATCTTGAACCGTATTTTGGTTAGGAACAAATGTTGGAACTTCATTTCCGTTTTCATCTAAAACCTTAATAGCTTTTTCTCTATTTGGTTTTGGAGGAGCGTTTCTAGGTTGGGCTATTGTAATATTAGTAGCGCAAGAATTAGTATTATTTACTACACATGCTTTACATTTTTTTGCTCTTCTGTATCGAAACATATACATTAATTATACATTTTATTTAAATGAACGTCATATAATTGTTCGATTTGTATACTAAAAGAAAAATCATTTCTATTTAAATCAACAACCCTTCCTAATTCATCTAAAAGTTGAATTTTTAATTTTTTTATATTTACTGGTCCAAAATAATTTCTTCGCGACTGATAAAATATATCATCGAAATTTATACTATTTGGGTTATTTGGAACCTTTGCTATAGCGGTTTCATTATTAAATACAGATTCTGTAAAAGGAGAACTTAATGTATTACTATAATTTTTATTAAAATCATCAATGCATAATATAAAATATCTTGAGCCTAAATTATCATACACTGCCTCTGGATTATAACCCTGATCTAATTTAAAATTTACATCAGAAGCATCAATATAATCTTCATCCAAATTATAATATTGCTGTCTATATCCTAAAATCCATCCCATATTCAGCTGTATAGGTCTAGTTTTATTTTCGTTTAATCTAAAATCTAAATTAAAATGTCTTTTTATTTTTGTCTCGTCTTCCATTCCGCCTTCTGATGGAGGTCTAAAATCTCTAAAAAATCTAAATTTTCGCGATATTCCATCATATTTACAACCTATTCTTTTTAATTCTCCTATGCTAAATACATTTGTATTGAGATAATCCTGTAATATTGGACCCGTATAAATACCCTCCTTGATTTTTATAACTTTTGTTTCTTTTAAAGCACCTGGCAGTGGGGCTGTATTGTTTGCTGATAAATCAAAAAGCTCCACCGTAAATTCATTTGTTCCATAACTACTACAAAATGTATAATTAGAATTAGGAACCTGAACACTAACAACTGTAATACTTACAACATTTTTAAATTCTTCTGGTAAATCTAATACAAAATCAGTTGCTTTCGTACCATAAAAATTTTTTCGAAATTTTGTATTAATATTTAATAATGTGCTTATGGTATTTTTTGGAAGGGGGTTAATTTTATTCGTATGATATTCATCACTACCATCCTTTTTTATCACATGATGCGAATTATTAAAGGTAATGGAGCGGTTCATATCAGTAATAAAATCACTATCTATTAATTTATAACTACTATCCTTTTTAATTATTTCTATTAGATTTTTTTTACATTCTGTTAAAAATATAGAAATTTCTTCCTTCTGTTCTTTATCCATATTTTCATTTTTAATATTATTTAGTAAAGTTTTATGCTTTTCATTAATTAATTTTTCAGTTATAGATAAGCTTTTGTCTAAATTGAAAATTTCATAATAATCTTCTTTACTATAATTACTTGTATCCAAATCGAAATTCATATTCATATATAATAAATTGTTATATTTTAATTTATACAATATATACATAAACATGGCAAGTTGTTTCAAAAATCCTAATAAAAAAAATTTATCAGCTAAAGATTACACTATAAAAAAGAGACGTAAAACTCTTTTTTGTAACTTAAGACAGAATGCTTTAAATAATATAAATAGTGGTATGGTACCTTTAATTACAATAGGTGGTAATGAAGCATGTGTTGATAAAGATGGTATATTTTTTAAATATAGAAATCATAAATCTCAAATTGATATGTTAGCTGCTTTTGAAGATTTCAGGACTGATTTATACCATCAAATCCAGGGCCAATTATTTTTAAAAAATTTTTGTGCGCCTTATGATATAAGTAGTAATAATATTGATATTAGTAATAATTATACATCAAATAATATTCAATTGGCTTATGGAGAAGGTAGTGGATATGGACATTTAACTGATTATTTTGGAGCATTAAATACAAATATCATATCATCTCAAGATTCTAAATATAGAAATACATATGCTGAAATTAAGTCGATCACGCCAGACTCTTTAGAAGGTTATCCAAGTGGATTTAAAAATAATAAATTTTTTTTATTAAAGCCACCAGTATGTGATAATAATACTAGACCTCAAATATTAAAAGCAGGTGATGTTCCTGAACCAAATGCAAATATAGTTAATATTTTAATTGAAAATACTGGATTTAATCCTCCAGAACTTCAGGAAATTAATTTATTTGTAAATTAATTTGAATAAATACAATTATACTTTATAATATTTTTGTTATAATATATTATAAAATGGCATTAAAACTTGAAGTTACTTTTGATGTAGGTGTTAAGATTGTTGGTGACGCTGACAACTATACACCTATTAAGGATCAAATCGTTATTGTTTGTGAGCCATTTACAAGCGGTACATACAATAGTGAAACCATTCCAAATTTTACACAGTTAGCTAATCAACCTTTTGTAAATGATATTAATACCTATAATGCTACATATATTATTCAAAATACAGTTTTTACTAATGTTTTTGTTTTTAATCCAACTCATGTAGAAGAAGTTAACGGTAAATTAAAATGCACTGTTCCACACGATATGCATGAAGTAATTCGATTTATAAAAAAATATAATTATTTTTACGAACATGTAGATGGTGGTCAAGAACTTAAAAGAAAAGATACACCAAGTGAAATATCAAACTCTACAAAAAAATCTTCTAGTATAGTTAAGAATCCAGTTGTTGGAGATGATGATGAAGACGGTGAAATTGAAACAAATGACGAATTCGCATTTGAAATACAAAGTGGTTCTATTGATCCTACTGGTGCTGAAATTACATATAATTTTACATCAACACGTGATTTGACAATATATAAAGAAGTCAACGGAAATTTTGTTTTTAACGAGACGGGAACCATCAGCGATCTAGATCTGTCCACTCAAGATGTTTCTACTTTATTAAACTTAGCCTTTTCTGATCATAATTTATATTATGAAACAGAGGCAAGTGGGGCAACCCAGAATTTTGCATTAGATTCTGGTATTGATATACAACAAAACAATAAAAAAATAGTGCTTCAAGTAAACCCGGCTGGTGGAAAATTAGTTCAAACTAGTAGCGCAACAACAACAGCACTTAAAGGGCCAACCTCTGGTAATATTGTAGCCACAGATCAATTTAAATTATTCTTAGAAATCGCAGAGGATTTTACATTTACAAATAATATTAAAAATCCTATAATTAAAGCAAGAATTGATCCTAGTGATGCTAAAGATGGATATATTGTATTAGATTTATATGAAAGTAGTAATGCTAACGCTCCTTTAATTGAAAATTTAACACCTTATTCAGGTAATGATAATGGGACATTACGTCATGGTACGGATATTACTCAAACAGATAATACAGACCATCCCGTGGCTAGTAGTTTTAGTATTTCCTCTACTAATTCTTATACAAACTTGGGAAATTTTGATTTTAAATTTAAAGAAGCTGGTGAGAAAAATATAACAGATAACGAAGGAAACGCAAATTCTCATTTAATTGTAGATCAAAGGCCGAATGATAGAGACGTTATTAAATTAAGATTAGATCGTTTTCCTCGTCATGGTGTAGATTATGATATTACTTATACTCATAAACTTAATAAAACTAGTGGTATTTTTAATGATGACGGAAATGCGGTTATAAGTGACAGTACTACCCCTTTAGATATAGCGAATAGTCTTCAAGAAGTAACCGCAACAGTTGGAAAATTAAAAGTTCATTATCCTCCATCAGTTCCTGGAAATTTTGCCGGTAATTCTCAAGATTTCAATGAATATAGCGAGTATACTGCTTATTATTATGTTGATATTACATTTCAGAGAGCAGGTACAAACGGAAATGTTGATATTACAGCAAAATATAATAATAATTATGAATATCAATATGAGTCAGGTCATAATATTCATCATGGTTTAATTATAGATAGTGGTGCAGCTGATGGAAATATTAATGAAGATATAACTAGAACTAGAATTGGAAATATAAACTCTGCTACTGGTGACTTTACACCTGTAGATTTAAGAAGTAATAGTAATCAAACAGGAAATGTATTAAGAATAGAAGTTCCTATTGCTGTTACGGGTGCTAGCGCATCAAATAGATATCCTTATGAACTGGGTAATAGTCCAGGACTAACAAAGTATAATCTGACTGACTCTAATAACACTCCTTCTATACATCTTATAGATAGAGAAGAATTAGATGAAGAAGACAATTCTTATCCTGTTCCACAATATTATTACATCAACGTTATGGATAGTCTAGGAAATGTAGTTAGTCCTATTGCTAATAGTACGAACCCTGAAAATTTAATAAAAGATGATGACTGGGGGAAAGACAGTGATGAAAAAACTCCTAGTGTAGCCAGTATTGAATATAAAGTTAGATGGGATTCAAACGCAAACCAAGGACAAGGTGCGTGGGTGAAAGAATTAGTCCTAACTCATAATCAAGATTTACAAGGTGCTGGGGTTGAGACCTCTCTAGCGCTGATTGATGATGAATCCCCTGCTTGGGAGCTACCCGTAGTCGTTTTAGGTAGTGGTGCTTCGGCTTCCGTTTTAACTGTAAGTATAAATGATAATGATAACACTCTTTTAACATCAGAAGTAGCAGCGGGAAATATAACATTAGCATACACTAAACCAACTGAAGATCCGCAAAACATACTTACTAATTGGTTGGGTTTTGAAATAGAAGAATATAATGGAGATGACGCTAAAACAGTAACACTACCAACAGGAAATGGAAATACTAATCCAGAACCACCAGTAGTTCAAAGTTTAAGTTTAAGTGTTGGAAGTATTAATGATACAACAGATGAAGCTGGTACAAATCCAAGTTTTGAAATTCCATTAACTTGGACCATATCTGGTTCAACCAATGGTATTACATATGATGTCGAACAATCGACTGATGGGGGTATCAATTGGACGAACGCAGACACTGAAAATGCAAACAATATTGATACTGCTAGTACAACTGGAGCTACTGTTTCTGGATTATCATATAATACAGCTTATACTTTTAGAGTAAAAGTAACAACATATGAAACTTCAGTTCCATCAACAACAACACTTAGTTCACAAAATGGACCAGCAGGTGAATTAAGTAATGTTTCCATTTTTTCTAATATTAGTGGTGACGATGGTTATCCAAAGGTTGTAATTTCATGGAATAAACCAGATAATGCTACACAATATAAAATAGAATGGGATACTGGCGTAAACTTTGATCAGCTATCGACTCAAACAGAGGTTGAGGGATTATCTGGTTTCAATGTAGGTGAAGAAACTGTATCATACACATTCGAAGGAGAGAATAGCCTTCTTAATCCAAATGAAACTTATTATTTCCGCCCCAGTTATAGTACAACTAGTTCTTATCCATATACATTTGGACCAGCGACACAAGTGGTCGGACCGGTTACAACTTTTCCAGAGGAAATTGAAACTATAACTGTAGAAAATAGTAATGATGATAATACTATAAATTATAACGCATTAAATGTAAGTTGGACTAAACCCGCTGATGATGATGGAGACGTTGACTATGAAATTCAATATGATACTTCAAGTCAATTCAATAGTGCTAATACTGTACCTATAACCGGTGATACTCATCTCATTGATGGACTTGACGCATCTACGACATATTATATTCGCGTTAGAAGCAAAAACGAATCGCCTGACAATCCCCCAACCTCTCAATATACCGCATGGGTACCTTCAGATATTGGAACATCAAAATTAACGAATGCTATGCCACCAGCAGGAGCTCCAACAAATTTTAGTCTAGGTTTGGATAATGCTGCTAATACACACAAAATCGAAGCAGGATGGAATAAACCTAATGATGAAACATATATATATGAATATAAATTAGAAGTTTCAACTGATTCATCATATGGAACAAATGATATTATAGCAACAATAACCAACGGCTTTACTGAAACAACTGGTGAGATTACAACAACAGTAAGTATAACAATAGATGATAGTGATATTGCTGGAACATTCAGTGGAAATACTACTTATTATTTACGTGCATCTATTAGAAAAAGTGATGATAATGGGACCTCTTGGGGTAACTATGGAGCCACCTCCGGAAACAACATTGTAACAGTATATGATAAAATTACGAATTATACGGCTTGGGGTGGTGATAAAGCCGACAATTATCCGGATTGGAAAGAATCTCTTCAACCTACTACTATATATTATGCTGGCGGGTTAGATATAGACGCAAATCAGTGGAATTATAGTTGGGGAGACGGTCAGGCTCCAAATACTCTGGGAGACCTTCATGAAAAACTGGAAATATCAGAAAATGCTAATTTTACATCACCAGATACTAAATATGTTCAATCACATCCAGGGTCAGGGTCTGGAAAACCAGACTATGATACTGGTTTTAAATTTTCAGGTAACAACAGTGCGGGCGGGCTATCATTTTTTAATACTTGGAGAGATATTGATAATAATATTCAAGAGCTATTTAATAAAAGACGATGGATAAGAATCTATTTAGGTAATCCAGATAGTTATGCTGGTGACCACACTCCGCTACAAAGTGATGGGCAAACAGAATATACAAATTGGGGCTTATATCATGAATTTAATATTTTACATGTTCCTGGGAAACCTCAAAATATATCAGTAGGTGCATTGAGTATAACAGCAAATAGTTTTGATATTGAATGGGATAAGGAAACATATGCATTAAATGTCTCCAACCCACCAAGTGGATATACTTATGAATATACATATAAGCTATCATATTCCTCATCTTCAACTTTTCCAAATAACGACACATTGGTGTGGTCCGCCATCGCCCATCCTTCAAGCCCCAATATAGTCAGTCAATCTGTGACTAATTTAAATGGTAATACACGTTATTATGTAAAAGTTGCTTCATCGAATCAAAGGGAAGGCACCAATTATATATATGGAATAAGTGATGATGTTAACGGTGGTAATGGAGTATTAACATTACCATCACAAGTAACTGGACTAACTTCTTCAATACAGCATACATCAGTTACATTAACTTGGACTGCTATTGGAGGCGAAGCTTTTGATACTAGTGAAACTTCTAATGACGGTTATACTGTGGAATACTCAAGTGATAGTGGTTCAACTTGGAATGAATCAGATAATCACATCACATTATTAACACATACAGTTACTGGTCTCACATCAGAAACAACATATCAATTTAGAGTATATGCAACTAACGCAAGCGGTGATGGTGCTGCTTCGACGAGTTTATCTGTAACTACTAATGCTACTCCAGATACTACACCACCAATAATTACAGGACCTTCTGGATCAGCAGGTGATGCAACAAGTTCAATATCCATAAATGAAAATACCACAACTGTATATACTTTCTCTGCGAATGAAATAGTTACTTGGAGTTTAAATGGAGGAGATGATGCAGATGAATTTACTATCGATTCTACAGGTGCATTAAGTTTTAATTCAGCACCAAATTTTGAAAATCCTACAGATACCGATACAAATAATGTATACGTAGTTGTAATTAGAGCGACTGATAGTGCGACAAACACTTCCGATCAAACAGTTACAGTTTCGGTAGTTGATGTGGATGAAACATCACCAACTATGACAATTACAGCTGCTAATAGTAGTGGAACAGCAATAGCAAATGGCTCTACTACAAACGATTCACCTATTGTCTTGACATTTACATCCAGTGAATCCACAACCACTTTCGCGGTAGAAGATATTACAGTTACCAATGGTACATTAGGTACATTTTCTGGTACTGAAACAACTTATACAGTACAATTTACACCAAGCGCGATCAATGGTTTAGCTTGCACAATAGATGTTGCGGAATCAACATTTACAGATGCTGCTGGAAACGACAACACAGCTGCTACACAATTCGAGTGGACTTATGATAACACAGCACCAGCTTTCTCACAAGGAAGTGTTCCAGCAACTGGTGATAAAATTACACTAGAATTTGATGAAGAACTTGAACTTGGAGGTAGTGTTACCACAATAACTGGATTTAGTGTAAGTCTTTATGGCGCAGGTTCAGGAAGTTTAAGTACTACGGTCCCAATAGCTTTTGATCCTGCCGATTCAAGTAAGATAGTAATTACTATGCAGAGTGCTAGTATCTATGACCCGGGTGAGAGCAACTCAACAACTGGTGTGGAAGTTGAGTATATCCAGCCAGGAGGAGATAGTAATTTAAGAGACGCCGCAGGAAATTTATTAGGCCCTTTCACTACAACAACAGTGGCTAATGGTGACAACAATGATGAAATAACAAATAACTCAGAAGTCTCACCACCAGACAACCAAGCGCCAAACCTCACCCCTATCAGCTCTCCCCCAACATTAGGTAATAATAATAAACCACAATTTTCATTCACATCAGATGAAGCTGGAACTATATCTATAACAAGTACGCACTCTTCATCTATATCTGTTTCAAATACAAGTACTAATGATCAAGCAGTGGCTATTGGATCCAATACTTTCGAGTTAACAAACTCTACTGGTGGAGGATTATCAGACAATACATATACTGGAGTAGTTATAGCCGTAGCCGACAGCGCTAGTAATACTAGTAGTATTACATTACCTGACTTTGAAATCGATACCACCGCTCCCGCCATTACCTCACAGTCTTCTGCAGAATGGTATTATGAGACGGAAGGAGAAGGAGAAATGAGCGGCGAGACGACTTGGACCATGTTAACTAACGCCGCGACTTTCGGTCCTACTAATAAAATTAAGTGTTTCGTATCTGTAACCGAACTAAATGGTCTTTCTCTGAAATCCGGTACCGATGTAGTAAAAATAGATGGTACTACGATGGGCTCAGCTGATAGTGTAGACTGTTATGCTCAGCCAGGAGGCAATATCCATTATGTAGAAATGATATACACTATTCCTGCTACTGATACACCAAACGCAAATGGTGATTTGACTTTTGAATTTACATTAAAAGATGATGCTGGAAATGAATTAGATTTAAGTAGTAATAATATTGGCCCTGGTGGTAACTCTAGTATACCAAACACGGACGCAATAACTATAGATACCACCAGACCAAACTTATCGAATTTTAGTTGGAAATTTTCATCATTCCCCAACCTCGACACCACTCCAGAGTTCGAGATTCAATCTGATGAAGTAGGAACCATTTCAGCAACCTATAACAATGGAACGGATGCTTTTACTATTTCACCAACAACTATTAATGCTAATTCACTAACAACTTTCACTTTGTCCGACTCAACTGGTAGTGCGTTAGCAGTTGGCACATACAATGATGTGAGTTTTAATGTGGTTGACGACGCGGGAAACTCCGCCTCCATGAGCGTTTCTGATTTGGTTGTTGATTCATACGATTGGAGTCAATTAGGTTCCGATATTGATGGAGGAGCTGCTGGTGATAATTCAGGATGGTCAGTAGCATTAAATAGTGATGGTACAAAACTTGCTATTGGAGCACCCCATAATGATGGTAATGGAAGTAGTTCAGGTCACGTAAGAGTGTATGAAAACATTAGTGGAACTTGGACTCAATTAGGTGATGATATTGATGGAGATGCTGCTGGTGATCAATCGGGACATTCATTATCCTTAAGTGATGATGGTTCAATTGTTGCTATTGGAGCGCCCTATAATGATGGTAGTTATTCTGATTCAGGTAACGTAAGAGTGTATGAATGGGATGCAACCGCTAATAGTAATAATGGAGCTTGGACTCAAAAAGGTGGAGATATTGATGGAGATGTAACTGATGATTATTCAGGACGGTCAGTATCATTAAGTAGTGATGGTTCAATTGTTGCTATTGGAGCAAATTTAAATGATGGTAATGGTGAGTCCGCAGGACACGTAAGAGTGTTTCTTTACAGTGATACTAATGATTCATGGTCTCAATTAGGTGGTGATATTGATGGAGAAGCAGCGGGTGATAATTCAGGATGGTCAGTATCCTTAAGTAGTGATGGTTCAATTGTTGCTATTGGAGCAATCTACAATGGTGGTAATGGAAGTAATTCAGGTAACGTAAGAGTGTTTCTTTACAGTGATACTAATGATTCATGGTCTCAATTAGGTGGTGATATTGATGGAGAAGCATCTGGTGATTATTCAGGACATTCAGTATCCTTAAGTAGTGATGGTTCAATTGTTGCTATTGGAGCAAACGGTAATGACGGTAATGGAAGTGCTTCAGGTCACGTAAGAGTGTATCAATACAGTAATAGTTCTAACAACTGGAGTCAATTAGGTGATGATATTGATGGAGAAGCAGCTGATGATCAATCGGGACATTCATTATCCTTAAGTGATGATGGTTCAATTGTTGCTATTGGAGCGCCCTATAATGATGGTAGTTATTCTGATTCAGGTAACGTAAGAGTATATGAATACATTAGTGGAACTTGGACTCAATTAGGTGCTGATATTGATGGAGAAGCAGCTGTTGATTATTCAGGACGGTCAGTATCATTAAGTAGTGATGGTACAAAACTTGCTATTGGAGCGCCCTTTAATGATGGTAATGGAAGTAATTCAGGTCACGTAAGAGTGTATGAATTTATTACTATTCTTCCAACTATGACTATTACATCTAACACGGTAACTAGTGGTTCTTTTTCATATGATACAGAAATAGATTTAACATTTACATCTAGTAAAAAAACAAATGATTTTGAACTTAGTGATATAACATTAAATAATACCACCGATGGAACTTTATCTGATTTTATTACGGTTTTGAAAGTAACGGTTCAAAGTGTAAGTGGTGGTGATAAATATTTTATTAATGGTATACAACAAGATTCACTAGTATTAGAATCTGGAAATACATATCGTTTCGATCAGAGTGATTCTACAAATAGTGGACGTCTAATAAAGTTTTCTATAACAATAGATGGTACATATGGTGGGGGTTCTGAGTATACAACTGAAGTAACTGCGGTTGGAACACTCGGTCAGAGTGGTTCATACACCGAAATTGAAATAACTGGAAGTACTCCCACCACATTATACTATTATTGCTCCCAACATTCTGGAATGGGAGGTTCTGTATCTATTGCATCTACTAATTTAACAAAGACAGATGAATATGTGGCAAAATTAACAACAACACAAAATGATGCTTACACAATTAATGTAGCAGCCAATTTGTTCACGGATGAAAATCTTCTTATGAACTTGCCCGCACCACAATTCGCCTGGACTAGGGTGGACCAGGGGTGGAATCAATTAGGTTCCGATATTGATGGAGAAGCTGCTGGCGATCAGTCAGGACGGTCAGTATCCTTAAGTAGTGATGGTTCAATTGTTGCTATTGGAGCGCCCTATAATGATGGTAGTTATTCTGATTCAGGTCACGTAAGAGTGTATGAAAACATTAGTGGAACTTGGACTCAATTAGGTGCTGATATTGATGGAGCAGCAGGTGGTGATTATTCAGGACGGTCAGTATCCTTAAGTAGTGATGGTACAATAGTTGCTATTGGAGCAAATAAAAATGATGATAATGGAAATAATTCAGGTCACGTAATAGTGTATCAATACAGTAGTAGTACCACACCAAATTGGACTCAATTAGGTGCTGATATTGATGGAGAAGCCAGCTATAATTATTCAGGATGGTCGGTATCCTTAAGTAATGATGGTTCAATAGTTGCTATTGGAGCAATCTACAATGCTGGTGGTGGGAATAGTAATTCAGGTCACGTAAGAGTGTATGAAAACAAAATACCAACTCAAAATGAATGGGATAATGGAAATGTAATTAAAGGTGCTGATGCTGGGAATGCTAATCCAACGGGTGGCACGAAGTACTGGGTTCAATTAGGTACTGATATTGATGGAGAAGCATCTGGTGATTATTCAGGATGGTCGGTAGCCTTAAGTAATGATGGTACAATAGTTGCTATTGGAGCAAATAAAAATGATGATAATGGAAATAATTCAGGTCACGTAAAAGTGTATCAATACAGTAATAATTCTTGGACTCCAAAAGGTTTCGATATTGATGGAGAAGCAGCTGATGATGAGTCCGGCATTGCAGTAGCCTTAAGTAATGATGGTTCAATAGTTGCTATTGGAGCAAATAAAAATGATGCTGGAAATACTAATACTACTGACGATAGAGGTCACGTAAGAGTGTATAAAAACAAAATACCAACTCAAAATGAATGGGATAATGGAAATGTAATTAAAGGTGATCATGCTAACAATGCTAATCCAACGAGCGGCACGAAGTACTGGGTTCAATTAGGTACTGATATTGATGGAGAAGCAGTTGGTGATTATTCAGGATATTCAGTATCCTTAAGTAGTGATGGTGAAATTGTTGCTATTGGAGCAATCTACAATGGTGAGACAGGAAGTGGTTCAGGTCACGTAAGAGTGTATCAATACACTAGTGGTTCTTGGACTCAAAAAGGTGATGATATGGATGGAGAAGCAACTGGTGATAATTCAGGACGGTCAGTATCCTTAAGTAGTGATGGTACAATAGTTGCTATTGGAGCGCCCGTTAATGATGCAGGTAACGTAAGAGTGTATAAATGGTATTAAATACTTACACTAAGTCCCATAAATGTTAGCTTTTGGTCTTTCTTACCAGGATTTATTTCAATAGAAACATCCGTTAATTTATTGTCCCTCCAACATTTTAATAATAAATTTGTTTCTGTTTCAACATATTCAAAACAGTTTGTAATCCTATTTTCATTTAAAAAACCTACAACACGATTACTTACAAAATATTGAGGAATTCTTTCCCACACACGTGGTTTATTCGTTGAATATCCACTTACAATACATAATAAGCTAAGCAATAAAATAATAAATTTCATATATAGTAACATATTTATAAATAACTTAAAGTCATTTATAAATATTTTTTTAATGGAAATAGAAGAGAATGGCTCGTGTATTTTATTAAACACATTTGATGGAATATTGGAATATAAACGAAAAACTTCAAATAAGATTGCTCGTTTAGAAATAGCATTAAAAGAAGAAAAGGAAAAGATGGAAAAATTCAATAAATATATGTGTTATAAATGTGATCATAATTGGATTGATGATAATATAGATTGCTTAGATGGTTATAAATTATCTGTTCCTATACGTTATTGCGAGTATTGTGAAATGAATTATAATACATTTTTATCAATTACAAAATCATAATAAAGATACGCATTTAAAATAAATTAATGGCTTATTGGTTATTAACAACACACGGAATAGCATTATTTCCTATAGGGGTATTTTTATGGACTTGGAAAAGACGAAAAGATGCCGCAGCAATATTTATGGCTATAAAATTTTTATATTGTGTAACGTATTCACTATTGTATCACTCTCATCATAGTTTAGGCGATGCAAAATTTACTAGTGACTATGATTATAGTAATTGGGCTTTATTAGATAGTTATGCCGCATCATCTTTAATTTTTACAACAGTTTT